>Ga0310345_10000064_pt1 | contig 236655 bp, 231 predicted proteins | sample HC15DNA20500_MG_FD_204667 | JGI IMG/M metagenome (GOLD analysis project Ga0310345, IMG submission 204667) | Marine microbial communities from station ALOHA, North Pacific Subtropical Gyre - HC15-DNA-20-500_MG | ecosystem: Environmental > Aquatic > Marine > Oceanic | place: Pacific Ocean... | reverse complement strand
TCGCTTCGCTGCGGGAACGCTTGACTCGGACGTCTGTGTGCCTCCTTCGAAACGCCCCGCTAAGGTCATCGATTCCCATGACGGACCGAAGACTCTAAGAGGACAGTTGCAACACAGAACCTAAAAGCGGTGCGCGCTCGATGTTCTCGGCGAGCGACACCTCGTCGATGAGGATGTCGGCGTTCGCGGCCGATACGACGCAGGGGACCGGAGTGGTCTTGCTGAGGCGCTTCTGCTTGGCGAGCATTTCCAGCGCCCGATAGCGGCGGCCACCGGCGGGGACCTCGAACATGCCGGTTTCCTGGCCTTCACCGTCGAGAACGGGGCGCACATGAAGGCTCTGGATCAGGCCGCGACGGGCGATCGACTCGGCCAGCTCGTCGATCGAGACGCCGGCCTTCACGCGGCGGACGTTCGACTGGCTGGGCACCAGCTTGTTGAAGGGAATGTCGCGCGAGGACGACAGGATGATCTTCTGAACGGCAGTTGCCATGTTCCTTACTCCGCGACGGGCGCCGAGAGCCTCTCTCTCGAACCCAAACCCGTCACGAAGCGAAGCGCCGCCCTCTCACTCTTGGAGGGCAGCGCGACGGGAACGGAAGAACGGAAAGGCACGAAAGCGCAGAGCCGGAGACACGGAAAACCGCATCCTCGGCTTCACGGGATTCAGGCGGCGCGGTCGAGCAGCTTCTTGGCCTTACCCTCCAATTCGAGCCGCGCATCCTGGTTGGTCTTGTCGCGCGCGATGGCGGTGATGCCTGCCACGAAGTCGAAGATCGACTCTGGCGGGCGACCTTCCTCGGCCAGGACGGTCTCGATGATCTTGCCTGTCTCGGCCTTCGAAAATCCGCGCTTGCGCAAGAATTCGGTGCGGTCCTCGTCAGATTTCGCGACGATCCGTTCGCGCGCGGCCTTGATGCCGTTGATGAACGGCATCGGCGAGGAATTCGCGAAATTCAGCAGCGCGGGGGCGGCCTCGTGGGCGAAGCGTGAGGCTGCATATTTCGAGTGGCGGATGGTGATTTCCTCGAAATCCTCCACGCCCCAGAGATTGCGATTCTGGCAGACCGCGCGGAGATAGAAGCTCGCCATGCCGAGCGTCTTCGCGCCGACTTCGGAATTCCAGCAATAAAAGCCGCGGAAATAGAGGTCGGGCGAGCCATCGGGAAGCCGGCCGGCCTCGATGGGGTTGAGATCGTCCACGAGGAAGAGGAACACGTCGCGATCGGACGCATAGAGCGTCGTCGTGTCCTTGGTGATGTCGACGCGCGGATTGTAGACGCCGGTCGACCAGTCGAGCACGCCCGGCACCTTCCAGCGGGTGTCGCCCGTGCCGTTGCCGGCGATGCGCTGCACGGCTTCCACCAGTTCTGCGTCGAATATCCTCCCATAATCTGGGCCGGTGACGGCACGCAGTTCCGTGCGACCGTCATCGGTTTCCAGCGTCTTGATCTGCTCGGCGCGATTGGAAGTCAGGCCATATTGCAGATTGATGGCGGCGAGTGCGGCTGGGAGCTGGCGTAGATAGGCGGCGGGTGCGCCGACCAGGCCGGCGAGTTGGCCGAAGGACCAGTGTGTTGGGGCGACTGCCGCATCCGTGCCCGGCAGGATCAGGGCCAGCCGCTCCGCATCGCTGCGGTTTGCCTCCACATGGATGAGCGCGCTTTCCACGACACGCGTCCGGCTACGATCGGCGCGGTCGCGTACCGATCGCGCGAGGTCGGAGAGCGAGAGGTAGCGTTCGTCGGCCGGACGCGAGAACCACTCAGACGAGACGCGACCGACCCGCTCGCCGCGGCTGACGTCCACCTTGTAACCGCCGGTCGTCTCACGGCGCGCATCGAAGACTTGCATGTTCATGGGATCAATCTCCACGACGGGCGCGGGAGCCTCTCTCCCAGCCATTCACCCGTCACGGAAACCGGTCCGCACTCTCACTCTCAGGGGGAGTTGCGGGGTCTCCCCGCAGAAGGGGTCGGTCGAGACCTTGGGCTCGGCCGCAGGGGAAAGCTTTCCCCTTCAGGACATTGGATTCGCTCTCTCTCGTTCACGATGTGTAGGGGGAGGCGCTTCCAACATGCTTGCGGGGAGCGTCAAACGGCCCATTGAGGAAGAAGGCGAGATACTCGGCCACCAGGCCCAATTCTTCGGTTTCTTTGCCGATTGGAGCCCGGGTGAAGATTTCCAGCGCCGTAGCGAGCAGCCGGTCATAGGGGCGCGGGTGAATGGCGAAACGCGAGGAGAGCGGGTAGCCGAAATCCGTCGCCATGGCCGCGAAGATGGCACGTTGAACATGGCCATTGCCGTCAAGGAAGGGGTGAATTTTCCCAAACCAGCAGAAGGTGTAGGTCAAGGCGATCAGCCTGCCGAAGTCGTCTGCATTGGTGTCCGCAAGCAAGTCTCGGGAGTTCTTCAGCAACTCGGCCATGCGCGACACCACTTCGCCGGGCAGGCAGAATTCATAGTCGTTACCCGGCTCGAGTTGGCTCTCGGCAGAAATCCTCCGGTCGAAGAGCGCGGTGTCGGGCGTGCCCCGATAGTTGCCTGCATATTCGGGGTGATCGGACGGCGCGAAAGGCGCAAACAATTCCCGATGCAGGTCGAGCGGATCAGCCAAGATAGCCTGTCGCCGATGGGGATCTGCGATGATCTCGGTCAATAGTTGTCCGCAGCGCGCGGACATGGCGGCGTCATAGTCTTTCGTCGCGTGCGCTTGCCATCGTGGCGTGTGCTTCGTCATTGCTCAGTTCTCCCCGGCTTGTGTCGCGCGCTTTAAATGAGGAATGGTTGGCGTGGGCCGGGCCACTCGTCGGTTTCCATCTGGAGCGCGAGATCAGCGCTGGCGATGCGCCGCAGGCTCGATGCGGCGATGAACTGCACCCCCAAAGCGAGCTTGACCACCTGCAGCCGCTTCAATCCTGCCGGCTTGTATCGGCTTTCGACATAGGGCGGCAGGGCACCAACGACGGCCTGGGCGCGTCGATCATCGCGGTGCGGGCGCGCGTCCGCCATACGGCGGGCAAGCGACGACAGATTGTGACCGTCCTTGCCCTTTCGGAAGGACTCAGGATCGACACCGTCCCGGACAAGGGCCGCCTTCATCGAAAGTTCGGCCACCATACAGATCGGCTGGATTACCGAGTCATGGCTGAACGTCGTCGGGAGGGTGTTCGCCACATCTTCGAGATTGGACCGCGCCATGCGCCAAAGCGTGGTCGCCGCTGGATTCCCTTGTTCGATTTCATTCAAACCATTGGTGAGATCGTGGAGATCGGCGACCGCGAGTGAAACTTCGCCGGCAATTGCCCGATCCTGCCTACACCAGTTCCAGCATTCCTCGGCGCTAGAGAACCCTGCTAGCTGCCAGGGCTGGAGCGACACCTGGCCGAACACGACAGGGAAGGTGAGCTTGCGGACCTGATCGACGGACGCAGCGAAACCGATTCCAGCACCTGGCCAGCTCGTGCTGACCTCGGGCACCATGGCGGTATAGGTGTCCGTGATCCGTTTGACTTCGGGGTTTCCGCCGCCCCCCATGACGAAGTTGGAACCGAGAAGCTCCATTGCGGCACGGAATGGCCGCTGATGGACGTGGATGCCTTCCTCCGCGTATTTCAGATCGAGCCGGCGAAGATCGTCCAACGTCCATGCGGTCATGTGCGATTTTCCTTCCTTGCGGATTTCAGGATTCCGAGATCTTCGGAAATCCGCTTTTGAGACGGCGCGAGGGTCGAGAGCGTTCCGACTGCCGCCCACCACCAACAGAACCGCGGTCCCACGTCTTCTTCATTCGTATGGAAGCTCCCCGAACAGCCCGATCATGAGATCACCGTCGTAGAGCAAGAACGGAATCTCGACATAGTGGTCGAGATGGCGAGGCAGCGCGCGGCCATCGTTCGGGCCGTTCTTGGTGTGGCCGCGAACGTGCTCTCCACCTTCCTTGATGTAGGGCAGCACAACGAGGCGGCCGTGATTGGTGGAGAGGATCGTCCCTTCCTTCCAGATCGTCGCGCCTTCGGACTCGCGCGTCGACGATGTCTCCTTGACCTGCCAGCCGACACCACCATCCGGCTCGTACCAGAAGACGATGCCATTTGAGACGAGCACACGTTCGCCCCGCGCAAGAGCTTCGGCGAGCATCCGCTGAACGCTCGCGAGCTGGAGCAATTGATTGGCGCGGGGCAGAAGGATCTGTCGGATTTTGGCCTTCGCCTTTCCCCAATGGGTGCTGGCGCTCAGATCGAATCCATTGGCGATCTTCGCGCGTTCAGCGGTCTGCGCAGCCTTCTCGCCGGCGTGATAGGGCTTCGACCAAACGCCATCCGGGCCCAGATACAGGAGGGCGTGGGTCCATCGGTTGTTCGAGCGACCGACTTTGGCCACCCTCAGATACGGCATTTCGGCCAGTTGCTCAGCGAGATCCTGACGGTAGCGTTCGGAGTCCGGCACGAGCTTCAGGGCGGCGGCGTCCGGCCGTTCGTCATCGGCGTGACGGCGCAAGGCTTCCGCGAGCATCAGTGCTTCTTCGTCTTGCAGACGCTGTTTGGCCAGCAGGGCCTTGTCGATCTTGAGTTCGAGCGATCGCTTGACGATGGGGTCCATGGCGCGCGCGGAAAGCGCCTGCAGCAAGGTTGGATTGAGCGCGTTGGCGGCCGCGATAGCAGCTTGGCGATCGGGATAATGGTCGGCAAAGACCGTGTCGTTATCCCCCGGCACCATGCGCTCTCGCCAAATCGGCGCTAGCTCGCCCTTGTCGATGAGCTCTTGCATGAACCAACGCTCGAACAAGGGACGATAGTGGGGCCAGACGGCCAGGACGACATCGGACGCCCGTTTCAGCTCGGACCATTTCACCATGAAGGGGCGCCTCCAACGCGAGGTCGCGTGGCTTGAAGCTTCATCATTATGCGGCCTTCTCCTGCCGCGACCGGATATCGGCGATCCACTTCTCCAGCGCGTCGATTTCCGCCTCGATCGCCGATGGTGCTGGCAGCCGCGGATTGATCTCACCGGGCTGACTGTGAAGGAGCGCCGAGCAACGCCCGAACGCCTCACGCATGGCGGTGCAATCGGCATCGGTGAGGACGGTGAGCTTGATAAGGCCCGTTGTGTCCACCTTACGGGACAGGCGGCGGATCACCGGCCCGACCACTTCCTCGACGGCGCGCTCCCAGGTCGTGCGGAGTTGGTCCTGAAAGGACGTTACTTCGCGCAGCCATTTTGCCTGATCGCCGCGTTCGTGATGGATTTTCACGTTGGCGAGGTGGGCCTTCATCCCGTCGATCACCTTGTCGAGCGGCATGACGTTGGCGGGCGGGTCTTGATGGCAATATCCGGCATTTTCCGGGCCACGGCTGATCAGGCGGTACGCGACCGGCGTCGCTTCCCGCTCCTTGGTCGCCCGGCAGGCTTCATCAAGGAGAAGCAAGAACGCCATATCGTGGGTGAAAACGATCACTTGGCGTGTCTGGCCGGCCTCGGCCAATCGAGCGGCGACCCTGTCGCGATGCAAATGGTCGAGCGAGGAAACGGGATCGTCGAACACGATCGCTGACTGCGCATCGATGGTCGATAGCTCGGCGAGAAAGGCGGCCAGCGCGACGCAACGATGCTCGCCTTCGCTGAGGACCTTGCCGACCGGCTCGTTCGGCTTGTTGATCAGCCGGACCTGGAAGAAAGGGACGCCGGCGGTGGTCTTGGCCTGCTGAAGCTCGATGGCGAGACCCGCGACGCCGAGCTTGTCCACCTCGATCGCGAACCTTCCGCGCAGGCGATTGGTGACGAGCGCTTGGGCGATACGGGCGCTCTGGGTCGTGATCTTGTTTGTGGCTGTGTCCTTGTTGGCTTTCTCGATCGCCTCGACAGCTTTAAGGCGCTCGATCTGGGCAAGCACATCGGCTTTCACCAGGCCGACCCATTTGCGGTCCGCGAGGCCGTCGCGCTCGGCGATGAGCGCGGCGCGCTGCGGGGAACTGGCCTCCGACTGCAAGCCTTCGATACGCGTGGCGATACCGCTGAGGGCCGTGCGGAGCGGATCGAGCGAGATGGTGGCTGAGGGCGGAAGATCGGGCAGAATCGCGAGGCTATGGGTTCGCAGAATGGCGCGCAGCCGCCAAGCTAGGTGCAGGATCCCGCGGCGAAGGGTGGCTGCGACCTCTTCCTGGCCGATATCATCGCGGATCGTCGCGACGATCACAATGAGATCCTTCATCGAGATGGCCTGCGACGAGACCTCTTGGCGTTTCTCGCTATACGCGTCCGCGGCTTCCTGTTCACGGCGCTTGCTCTCGTCCTGCACGAAAGCCTCGAAGCTACTGAGCCGGTTCGAGGCTTCCTCGCTAAGCGGCTGTTGGCAGAGGACGCAATGGGCTCCAATCCCGGTCACGGGGAACGACCGGTCGGGATAGGCAGATGCGCGCGAATAATCCCGGGCCGCCTCCCACAAGGTCTTCCAGACGTCCGAGCCGATGTCGGGCAGCGGCTCATCGGCAAACAGATTAGCGGAGGCGGCTGCGGCGGCGGAGCGCGTCGTTGCGAGCTGCGCATGGGCGTGGCGGAGCGCTACCCGCGTTTCGTTCGTGACGGCGGCCACCAGCCGCTCGAGCTGCTCGATTGCCGACTTGATGCGGGCTTCCTGGCTCTGGAGCTGGCGAACCGTACGCGCAGGGTCGCTGGCCAGGTCGGTGTTGAACGTTTGCAGCCGGGTTTCTTCTTCCGCCGTCAAGCCCGCGAGCTTGTCGATGGCTTCCTGTTTCGTCTTGCCCGTGAGGCCGGCGATCAGTTTGCCTACCGGCGTATCCGGCTTGCATTCGGGCTTCGACAGGATTGCGGGTGTTTGGTCCTGGAGCGCCTTTATTTCGGCAGCCAGTTTGGCCTTCACATCCTGGCACGCTTGCGCGAGACCGGCGAGGACTCGGAGCGGTAGCGGCGTGTAGGCGAGATCGTTGGTGTTCTCGACATGGACATTGGCAGTGCGCGAGTCGAAGACACTGACGGCCGAGAGCATTGGGTCGGTCGCGTTTCCTTGGGTCCAGGATGTGCTTCGTTTCTGTCCGCCGATGAAGAAGTCGACGCTGGCGGCTGGGGTGCCAGAGCCAGCCGCATAGATGTTTGGAAGGATCGCGTCGCCCTTCGGCGAGCGAGCCCGGCAGAGTTGCTTTAGGACGCGGGCGTAGCCGGATTTGCCGGCGCCATTGTCACCGTAGATGACGGTCAGGCCCGTCTTGCCGAACGAGAGGCGTTCGCCCGGTGCCAGCGCGTTGACATGAGACAGGCTGTGAAGGGCGCCGAGGCTAACGACGGCGTGGCTGGCTGCAGGGTCCCTGACGTGGCTCGCGTCGAGCGGGACAGCCGTCTCGTCGCCCTTGCAGATCGCGACGAGCGCTGCGACGTCGGCAGCCTCCAACTTGGTCTGGCCGCACAGCCGGCGCAGCGCGTCGCGTTGCCAGCCAGGGAGGTCCGCCGACCATTTGAGGATATCGGCGAGCGCCGCCGCCTCATTCGAAAGATCGTTCTCCTGCGCTTCCATTATTCTGCCCCCTGATCGTGCCGCGTCTGTGTCGGCTGTTTCCCCATGGTGTTTAGTTCGGCGGCCGCTGTTCAGGTGCTGCCGATGATGCGTCGCTCCTGACCGAGCGGGACGATCCAGCCGCCAGCGCGATCTGGTCGCGCAAATTCATCCGGGCGAACGATCTGCGTCAGGCGGGTACGAACGGTTTGCAGTTCCGCGTCGATAGCGGCACGGATGAGATGGCGCTCGATCCCGACGAAGACCGGCCGGAGGTTGAGGCGGGCGAGCGCCTCCTGATCGGCGGGCGCAACGTCGGCTTCAGTGATCGGCCCCGCACGGGTGACGACACCACCGATCAACCCACCCAAGGCGGTCGCCTTCTCCACCTCTCTTACCGGAGCAGCATCCAGCAGGGTCCGGGCGCGCCCGAGGTCGTCTTGGAGTCTTCGCGCGAATGGCTGGTGGCTGATGCGATAGAGAGCGCCGGCCAGCTCGGCGTGACCGAGCGGCTTGATCAGGTTGGCGATGTGCAGGCGCAGAAGCCCAATGAAGAGGGCGTCCTTCTCTTGAGGATCGATAGGCTCGCCTTCATCGATCGGATCGCGAACCGAAAGGTGGGCATTGGTTGGGCCCGCCGCGGCCATTCCCCAGCGCGTTGCGATTGCAATGCGCTTCACCGTTACCTTGCGGCCTTGTGCGGTGACGTTGATCCGTCCGGCTTGCGTCCACGCGCGATCCAGCGCTTTCGCCGGGCCTCCGACATCATGGCAGCCTTTCGCTTCGGCCACCGTCAGGGAGGACAGATCGGCGGGGCAGGCGATCCAATCGGGCAGATCGCCACGCGACAGGCGCGTGACCTTAACCCCCCGACGACGGTCGAGATCGATCGTTCGGCTGCCGAGATGGGCGAAGATGGAGAGATTGAAATAGCGCTCAAGATAAGCGCGAGCGACGAAGCGTCCGAATAAGCCTGATAGGGCGACTTTGACTTCACGCGCCTGCCCGAGCGGCTCCTTGAAGATGAACGGCGTTCCCGCGCCGGTCGGTGCGAGCAATGCGTCGAGGATCGACCACGCACCGTAGGCCGCGCCGGGCGTCTGCAGCACTTCCCTAATGCCGGCATCCTCGATGTCTGAGACTTCCAGATCGACGGTGGCGCCGGTGATGGGGCTCGCTGTGACTGGCTCGAAGCTGTGCAGGAATGTCCTCGTCATAGCGCCAGCGCCCGTTTGAGATCGTCGTGCTCGAAGGCGCTGTCCATGCGGTTGATTTCAGCCGAGCGGGCGCCGACCGCCTTGGCTGTATCGCGCCAGGTTGCGGTCACGGTCGCGACTTCTTTGATAATCGAGCGGGCCTGCGGCAGCGTGAGCGCGAAAAACTCGGACGCCGCCTCCAGCAGATCGAGCGAGCAGGTGCCCTCGTCGAGATCGATGTTCGTCGTCAACACCCGGGCCTTGAGATCGGTCGGAACGGGATTGAGGTCGTATGCCGGCGAGAGCGACCACCCCGCCTTTCCCAGCCACAGGAAGCCGTGATTGCGGAGGTGGTCGTCGACATTGGAAATCAGCACATTGAAGACGACACGCCGATAGAGGGCATGGGCGTCCGTCTTCCCCTGTGCGCCGTGTTGAGCAAGGGCATCGACGATCTCCGGATAGCTGCCGCGCTCGCCGTCCTTGGCGCCCATCATCGCCATCGCCGACAGGAACGGGATCCGGATCGCACCGTCACGATCGAAGCGTCGGGACAACATGACCGCCTTGCCGGCGACGTCGATCAGCTCGTGTTGAGGCGTGGCGATACCTGCCTGACCGGCCAGCCGCAGCGCGATCTCTTCCCAGGTCTCCATGCTGTAGTCGTCGGTCTCCTTCGGGAATTTCGCTATGGAGAGGTGACCATGTTGGTCGATGACCGACGCCTTCGGTCGGGCACCGCCAAGTGAGGAGCCTGGGGCAAAGATGAGCTGCAGGTCTTCATCCGTTTCCTCGTCCCGGAGAATCCGTTCGGTGATCTGGAGCAACCGGCCAAGCTCGATCAGGGCAGGAACACCCCCGCGGATCGGCGCTTGGAAAATCTCTTCGCCGACCCAGCGGAATCGGAGCGCGCCAAGCCGGGTCTCGTCGGCGACGCCGAGCAGGTAGTCGCTTTCTACAAGCGTGCGAACCGCGCGGACCTCCCGATCGGCGAGACGGCGTTCGGCGCGTTGCATGAGGCGCCGGCCCCAGGTATCCGGCGCTGAGTCACCGATAGAGCCGAAAGTCGCAAGACCGGCGGGAGGGGCGAAGGCGCCACGGGTCAGAGCAAGGGCCGGCTCCAGCGAGAAGCGGTCGGGGTCCTCAAGCCATGCGCCGTCATACTCGAAGAGGATGGTCTCGGTGCCCCGAACGCGATTGCTCCTCGCCAGTCCGATCGGGCGTGTGCGGCCATCCAAATCGACATGGACCTCGAAGTCAGCCATCGCGGGACGATCCGGTTGGCCGCTTGAGGTGGACATGCTTAGGCAGATCGGCGCTCGCGAGGGCTTGGCCGACGCTGTCGTTGCTGATGTCGGCGACCTGGCTCAGGCCGTCGAGCAGGCCAAGCGCCTGCAGGACGCCGGCATAAATGCCGACGCTGACGTTGGTGTCCCCGGCTTCGACCCTTTGCAATGTCGAGCGAGACGTGAAGGCGCGCTCGGCTACGACCGCCATCGGCAGCCGTCGGCGTCGACGGGCATCATGGATGTCCGCCCCAAGCTTGCGCAGCGCGCGCCGCACCGCCGCGGGAGGGGTGTGTGGAGTGGGCATTTTGGAACCTTCGCACTACAGATTGGCCAAATATGTAGCACGAAGATTACAATTTTACTAGGCCATTGTGAGGGTCACTTCAGTAGAGAGCGGAGGTTCGATGTTACCGCCGTCGTGACGGCATCGACCGGAACCTTCCGGACGTCGGCGATCGCGGTAACCGTGGTTTTCACGTCCGCGGGCTCGCTGGGACGACCGTCAACCTGAGTGAAGGGGCCGTCTGTCTCCGTCAGTATCCGATCGATGGGCAATTCGCAGATGAGGGCGCGGCCGCGATCCGAGCGGGTCATCTCAGCATTGACGGAGAAATAGCAGCCGAGCGTCGTCGCACGTCGGGCCTCGCTCTTGCTTCCGGTGAACCAGTGAAGCACGACGGTGGCGCGATCCTGCGGGAGATATTGTTCGATCATATCGAGCACCGCTGGAACGCTCCTCACACTGTGGACCGTGAGAATCTTGCCACCGGCTTCTGCGCAACGCTCGAGGACGCTGCGGAACACATGCTTTTGGGCATCCAGCGATTTGTAGAAGCGGGGGCCGGCATCAAGACCGACTTCACCCACGTAGCGTGTCTCAGGCAGGTGACGCTCCCATAGCGGCAGCTCGCCGGCACGCTCCGCGACAAGCTGCGGATGTAGTCCGAGTGCAGCGCGCACGAAGCGGGTATGACGCGTGAGTTCATAATTGCGCGCCCAGGCCTTCGGCGTTGTCGTGACGGTCAGCGTGTAGATTCGGGCGGATTCTGCCCTTGCAATCGCGGCCTCATGGTCGGGATAGAGGTCGAGATGACAGTGGAAATCCACGCCGACGGCTTGAGCATTCTTGGTCATCCCGGCCGCGTCCTCACACCTGCCAGGAGTGCTCCAACCTCTTCAAGGCCGCGCCGATAGACGCCAGCGAGGGCAGCTTGCCGGGCCGGCGATTCATCGAAGAGTGGCCCCGGCTTGTGGATGAGAATCGGCGCCAGTGCCGGCCGGGCGCGAAGCCGCTCGATGGCGAGTTGGAAAGAACGAATCTGGACGCCTTCTGATTGGCGTGTGTCGAGCGCGCGGGTGGTGAGGTCATCGACCGTGTACACAGTCGGATCTGGATCGGGGTGTAGGCCGGCAACGAGTGCTGCCCTTCTGATGAGACAAGGCAGGCAATAGCCGCAATGCTGCGTACCAAGACCCTGCCAGCGCCCCTTGGTTGGGGACGCGCAGGACAGCGACGAGGGTACGAGGCGACGCAACAACGCGTCGTTGGCGCAGGCCGCGACCATCTCGCCCTTGGTCCTATCCCAATAGAGATTTTCGATCCTGCCATTCAGGCCTAGCCCATGGAGGGCGTCATTCCAGCGGGCGATATAAAAAGGATGGGTCGTGCGCGTGCTCAGTGCGCCGAGGCGCAATGGATCGAGCGGCACGTTGACGGCGATGAGGCCGTTCTCGGGCACTTTCAAGGTGAACGCACCCTCAAGTCCGCTTCCAGCAAAAACGCCGAGGGCGAAGAACAGGAACGACCTGCCGCGGGTCGTGTTCTCTCCGCTTGAACCGCGGACGAAGCCGTCAGGGTATGCCATCCATAGGCGCAAGCGATCGAAGGCGCGGCCTCGATAGTGGGTCTTCAACGCGTCGAAGATGGTGGACTGCGCATCGCTGGTTGCACCTTCGCCAGCGTGACTGATGAGAAGCGGTGTACGGCTATTCTCGAGGGCATCGATCGCGCCGATGAGACTGTCAAGCCCGCCGGAGAAGAGGGCGAGGTCGTCGAAGGGAGGACCGATGAGCCGAGCAGGGCGTGCGGGTGCGACGCTGACGAAACGGCGCGGTCGGGCGCGAAACGCGATCGACCAGCGGTCACCAGTGAGAAAGTTCAGCATCCGGACGAAGGTCGGCGCAACGGTTGTCCATCGATCAGGATCAGAAACCGGGACGATCAGCCGGATTTCGCGGGTCCAGCCATCCTGCGATTCACTTGCCCGCGAAATGCGCGTGTCAGCAGCGTGGACGTGGGCGGCCAGGACCAGGATGTCCACGCCGATCTCTGAAGGATGAACGCCAAGCCGCGACAGATCGCCGATCGCGCGGCCGATGCCGTGATCGAGTGTTCGCTCGCCGACAACCAGGTCGAGGCGGGTTTCGACTTCTCCATCTCCAAGTGGAAAGCGGCTGCGGTCGCCGGGGCCGTATCGGCCTATGATGACGTGTCTCCTCATGCGCCTTCCGCCTCCGCATCGCCCATGATCTGCAAGATTCCGAACGCTTGCTCGTAGATGCGCCCGACGAACTGGAGCACGCGATCGGGCGTCAGCGCGGCAGCCGCAGCGCGGGCGACCGTGAGCGCATCGGCCACCCCGCGCCGGATGAAGTCGTTCAATTGCGCCTGCACGCGTGCAGCTTCCCGGCTGTCCGACGGCAAGGTGATCGTCTTCGCACCGATGTCATTGCAGAGCCGTGCTTCGATCGCATTAGTCGCGTAGAGTTCGAACACGGTCTGCATCTGGTCGGCTGTGAGCCCATCAAGGTCGATTATGCCCGCACCGGCGAGGTCCGTGATGGTTTCAATGAACGCTTCGCGTGCGATGCCTTCATCGATTGAACCGCCGTCAGGACACACATAGTCTGCCAGACCGAGAAAGATCTCTTCAATCGGGCGGCCTGCGAGAGCGCCAAGGTTGAGTGCGCGAAGCGCTTCAGTCGCGCCGCGTGCAACCGCGTCCGACAGGAAGCCAAATAAGCGGCTGCCTGCGCCGCGCGCCGATCCCATCCTTGCGGCCGCGGTGCGCGCCCCACCTGCCGATGAGCCCACATAGTGCGACACGGCTCGGCCGAGACTCTTGCGGTCGCTGCCGCCCGAACCAGCGAAACGCGAAAAGTTGTTGCGAGCCGCTGAGAAGCGCGCGGGATCGGCTACCGGCGGTATGGGCGGGCGAGCCGGCGGTGCCGGGGGAGCGGCTGGTGGGGCACCGTCTGCTGGTGCATCCGCGGGCGGACCGTCTGGTGGTCCACCATCGGGTGGGGCTCCGTCTGGAGCGGCGGGCGGTGCGCCATCATCGCCTAGCCAGCTCGGGACGAGGGGCGTCCCGCCACCCTGGCCGCCGAACGCACTGGAGGTGCCCATCAGCGGGCTCCCTGGCGGGTGCGAAGAACACCCGTGGCCGCCGCCTTGAGCATCGCGCCACCTTCTTTGCCCCAGGTCTGAAGGAGGCGGTCGAAGCGTTGGGTCGCATCGCCGTCCTTGAGAACGCCTTCCCAGCCGCCGCAGACCCACGGTCCGAGACGATCTCGCGGCAGCGCTTCGAGGAAATCGACGAGATTGGCCTGCAGGGTCGGATGAGCCTTTACGAGAACCACCAAGCCAGCCGCGCCAGGCGGCTCAGTGTCAAAGCTGTCCCCACCGACGATGCGGCCGCGCACGGCTTCGAAGATCTGTGCCGCTTCGGGTGGGGCCAGGCGCTTGAGATCGGCTTCGAGGCCTTGCACCGCGAATTTCGCGCCGAAGAGCTGTTCGACCACGGCAGCGAGGTGGCCGAGCACTGAGGCAGCGCCGAAATAATCCTTCCTGTCCTTTGCGACGAAAAGGTAGGGGCGGAGATCTTCGCCACCGATCGCAGTTGGCACCACCGCCCAGGCTTTGATCGCAGGCGACGATAACCATTCGCTCAAGAGCGCGCTCTCAGTCGACTTCACGGCTTCCAGTTTGGGTGCCGACTTCACGGCGTCGTCGCCTTTGGCAGCGGCCTTCTCCGGCTTTGCCGCAGTTTTCGCGTCATCTTTGGCGGTCGCCGCCGCTTCGAGTGCTGACAGGTCCGGGCATTTGCCATTTGCTGCTGCCGCGGCGGCCGCGGCGATCTGATCGAAGAGGCGGGGCAGGAACCGCTCAGCGAGCATGAGTTTTGCGAGCACCGGCAGCTTGACGTCATCCCCGAACCCTCTCGCTTCGGCGGTGCGCTGCCGCAAGACGAGCGTGTTGAGGAATCGCTTGATCTGACGCGGATTGCCCTTAGTTCCGCTGGCGAGGATCGGCCCGATCTGATCGCTGAGCGCCAACGCATTGTTGGCGCGTGAAGCCTTGCCCCCGAGAGCGGTTCTGACGGTGGCGGCATCGAGCGCACCTGAGGTCCACGGTCGCTTAAGCCGTTCACGAGCGACCTTGATCAAGGCGTTGAACGCCTCGTCGTTTTCGCCGAGTTCGGCGCCGACGAGGAGGAGCGTCACATAGATGCGCGTTTCCGTGTCGCCCAGCGCAGGGATGCGGAAGGGCACCTGGATGAGCTTCTCAAGGTAGTTCCGGGCATATGTCTGCGGACCGGTGGTGTCAGGCAGATCGGGAAAGTGTTTGCGCACCGCATATTCGATCATCGCCTCGTCGGCGGCGACAACGAAGGCGGTGCGCGACGTGAAGACGAACAGACGGACAGCCTCCAAGGTCTCGATCGCAGTGTCGGGCAGGCAGCGATCGAGGTCATCGATCAGGACAACGAGTTGCTCGACGCCTGCCTTGTCGAGGAGATCGTCAAAGGCTTTCCGGAATGCGTTGATCTCCTCGGGGACGTTGGTCGAGTCACCGTCACCCTTCGGTTTAAACAGACCTTTTACGCCTTCAACGGCGGCTTCGAGATTGTCCTTGGTGGCGAGCTTTGCCGGATCGGCGAGGAGGTCTTCCAGCGTGCCGACGATGGTCTGGATCTGATCGGGCGTCGGAACTCCGGTGAAAGCGGTGAAGGCGAGACCACCAGCTTTCTTCGCCACCTTGAGCCAATCGATCCGACGAAAGACGTCTTTGACCGCTTCGCCCGCCTTGGTGAGAGCGGGTCTCTTTTCTATGAGCCCGGTGACGATGCCCTCTATAAGCGCAATTTTTGCGTCTTCGAATCCCTGAAAACGCCAACCATTGAACTTGAGGCACAGGACCTTCGCTTCACCCTCGAAGCCGGCCTCAATCATCTCCAACACACTAGACTTGCCGGCGCCCCAATCACCATGGACGCCAACAGTCACCGGTTGATCGGGCCGGTCGCGCAAGAGTTTGATGATGGTCGCTGCGATCGCCTCGTTGTTGAGAAGGTCGACCTTAGTCTCGTTGTCCGTCAGGATCACCGCTTGCCCCCCACAGCTCTAGCAGCCGAAGGAGCCCCTCCTGGCAGCCGCCACCCGTCGCGGCGGCTAACCTGCCGTCTTCGTGCTACGGATTTCGCGATTGTGTAGCATGAAGCATACAATTTCTCCAGACCGCAGGTTGTGGAAGTATTGAGGATCTGACGCAACTGCTGCTGCCGACGCGCCGGCGCACGAACTGCTTCAAATACGGGACACTCCCCACCGTTCAGCCACGGTGGGGAGACGACATGCCCGTGAGCTTCTCGCTGATCCGTCACAACCTCCCGGCGAGCTCAGGCGCCCTGGCCTAGGGCCGGACGCCGGGCAGTCCGTGAATCTGCGGGCACAGCCTTTGCGACATGGACCCGCGTCGATCTGCCAACGGTCAGATGCTGGCCGTGTGTCCTTCCACACCGCCGCAGCGAAAGCTTTCCTGCGTTCTCGCCAGTCTTCAATCAATCGCGACGAGCCGCGTTACCGGGGACAGGGACTACCGAGCTCGAGCTTGAATGAACCGACTCGGACGGCAGCGTGCTAGTGCTGCCGCCCGAGTCGCGCTATACGTCGGTGACGGTACTTTTTCAGCGAGAGTTTGATGCACCGAGCCTCACTCGATGAGGCGAGAGTGATCCGGCTGATACCGATAGACGCCGAAAAGTAAAAAAAAAATTCGCGGCGATTTTTCCTTTAAAATCAAAAGCATAACTTTTTGACGGCCCATGCGCCGGCTTTTGCCCGTCATCAGGAGTTCTTTTGTAAGCCTTTTCAATGGCTTATGATCGAATTAAACAATTGAGTGGGAATGAGGGGCCGATAAGCGGCGGAGAGCGGGCGAGCCCATGGCGCCAGTCATCGTTGATCCCGAAAAGGTTCGCGCATTCAAGGACGCCGAGAGCTTTCACAAGTGGCTCGCCAGGTATCACGACAAGAGCGACGAAATCTGGATCAAGATTCACAAGGTGGATTCGGGGCTCAAGTCGATTACGCCCAAAGAGGCCATCGATGTCGTGTTGTGCTGGGGCTGGATCGACGGCCAGCGCAAGGGGTTCGATGACCGGAGCTTTCTTCAGCGCTATTCGCCGCGCGGCAAGAAAGGGATCTGGAGTCAGATCAACGTCGATAACGTCGCGCGGCTCATCAAAGAAGGGCTGATGACCGAGCACGGCTTAAAGCATGTCGAGGCCGCAAAGGCCGACGGCCGCTGGGATCGCGCCTACAAGAGCGGCAAGGACATGAAAATCCCTGCCGATCTTCAGGCTGCCATCGACGTCGAGCCCAAAGCCAAGGCGATGCTGGCAAAACTCAGTGCGCAGAATCGGTTTTCGCTAGCGTTCCGCGTTCACAACATGAAAACCGAGGCCGGGCGGAAGAAGAAGATCGAAACGTTCGTTGCGATGCTCAAGCGCGGCGAGACAATTTATCCGCAAGGCAAGAAATGATGGCCGTCAGCTTTTACCCTGCTGTTGCGCTCCGCTTCGGCCTTTTCACCGCTCTGATCTTGCCGCTCTGTCCGCCGCCGCAGAACAACTGATCTTTGCCGTCGGACTCGAGGCCTGAAACTCCTGTTCCGGGCGGCATTGCGAGTTCTTCAAGAACCTCTCCGGTTTGTGGATCGATGCGGCAGAGTTCGCTGTTGTCGCCTTCCCAGGTGCCATGCCAGAGATCGCCATCGACCCATGTGACGCCCGTCACAAAGCGGTTCGACTGGATGGTGCGAATGATCGCTCCGGTCTCGGGATCGATCTGGTGAATCTTCTTCTCGCGATACTGTCCGACCCAGAGCGAGCCTTCGGCCCAGGCCATTCCTGAATCGCCGCCGTTGCCGGGCGCGGGGATCGTTGCGAGCACGCGGCCGGACTCCGGATCAATCTTCCGGATGTTCTTCTCGAAGAGCTGAAACAGATAGCGGCCGTCGAACGCTGTTCCTGCATGCGCGGGAATCTCGATGGTCCGCATCGGCTTGCCGCTTTGAGGATCGAGCATGTTCAGCCTGTCGCCGGACGCGAACCAGACGTTGTGACCGTCGAACGTGACCCCATGCACGGCCTCCACGCCGGGAAAGGGGCCGTATTCGCGAAGGATTTCTGCTACTCGTTTCATGTTTTCCATCTCTGTTGCTGCGATGGCTCCAACCTAGCTACCCGGCAGGGCGGCAGGGAGTAACAAAGCCGTCGTGAATCCCGGCACGGGTGGGGTCATCCAGCGGCGCGCGCGGGCGCGGCCGAACGATTGCACCTTGCCGGCTTCCGCAAGCTCATCGAGCGCGCGCTGCACGGTGCGCTGACTGGCGCCGAGCGCAAGGGCGAGCGCCGAACTCGACCACGATTCACCGTCGGCAAGGAACGCGAGCACCGATGCGTGCTCTTCTTCAACCGGCGTTGCCAGCACGACCACATCGCGCGCGCGAAGCGGCGCCAGCGTGAACCCGTCCTTGGTTGCGGTGACGTCGGCCAGCGGCCGCAGCGCCTTGCGCAGCCGCCCGATCTCGACGCGCAGCCGCGCGCGGTGCGAGTCATCGGCGTGCTTCGCCCGGAATGTTCGTGCAAGCAGCGCGCTGCGCGACACATCTTTGGGCCACGCTTCGGCGAGCGCGCGGGCAAGGGTGAACAACACTGGCCGCCTTGCGAGCGAGACAACCGTCCCCGCGCTGCGCACGGCATAGCGGCAGGCGTCTACGACCAGCGCCTTCGACGTGAGCAATGCTTCGACTTGTTCGAGCAGGAGAAAGTGTTCCTCGCCGCGTGCAATGAGGCGAGCCGCCGGCGTGTTCAAAGCGTGCGACGCGCTTTCGACTTCTGCCAGAAGCGCCGGGATACGGGCGTCGCGTGCGGCGCGTTCGGCTCGAGCGAGTGCGGCGTGTGCGTCCCTGGTGCGAAGACGCCGCATTGCAATGCCTGCCACGACGAGTTCATGCGCGGCCCGCCATGCGGACGGGAGCGGTGACGGGTCGAGTTCGACGAGTGCGCGCTCGGCTTCATCGAGGCGGCCAATGAGCAGGAGCCGCCGGACTTCGAGATGCCGCGCATGGGCCGCGTTCACCCAGTCGCCGTGTTTTTCAAGCGCCATGCGCGCCGCCTCAAGCGGCTTCGTCGGCCAGCCGAGATCCCGCGAGACCAGTGCGATCTCGGCCTCGGCGACCACGCACCTTGCGCGCGCCACAGCTTCCTTCGGGCCGAAGGCCCGTGCGGCTTTTTGCAAGAGGGTTCGCGCCCGGACGAGATCGCCGAGCTGGACCATCGCGATGCCCCGGAGCGCCAGGGCAGGCGGGTCGTTGCGCAGCGCAACCCGGTTCAGTGCGCCGAGAGGATCGCCCGTGGCGAGCGCGTGGGCCGCGGCCGTGATCAGCGAGTCCATCGGAATCCCGCCAAACTTGTCACTCCCGCCATCCGGTGTCCGGCCCTAACTCTATCCTGGAACACCAACGATCGGCAGTGAACGGCGTTACGTTCCGGCCCGAAGACAAAAGAGATTGCTCCAATTCGGAGGTTCCGATGACCACGATAACATCACCTGAGAAGAGCCTGAAAGAAGGACAGCATGCCATGAACACGCCGCCAATTGTATCGCCGGAGGAATGGGAAGCTGCGCGCGAGCGGATGCTGATCAAGGAAAAGGCGCACACGAAGGCGCGGGACGCACTGGCCGCCGCGCGCCGGCGGATGCCGTGTATGGCCGTTGAGAAGACATATACGTTCGACGGGCCGGACGGCAGAGTGAGCCTGCTCGATCTGTTCGAGGGCCGTCATCAGTTGATCGTCTACCGCGCCTTCTTCGAGCCCGGCGTGCATGGCTGGCCGGAGCATGCCTGCATCGGCTGCTCACTCGGTGCGGATCAGGTGAGCAACCTCGCTCACCTGAATGCGCGCGATACGACACTCGTTTATGCCTCGCGCGCCCCGCAGCCGGACATCAAGCGCCTGAAGGCGCGGATGGGCTGGCAGAGAATTCCGTGGGTGACCATCACGGACAGCTTCGACGCCGATTTTGGCGTCGATCTGTGGCACGGACACAATGCCTTCATCCGCGACGGCGACCGTATTTTCCGCACTTATTTCATCAACACCCGCGGCGACGAGGCGATGGGCACGGTCTGGAGCTATCTCGACATGACCGCGCTCGGGCGTCAGGAAGTGTGGGAGGACTCGCCGCAGGGCTATCCGCAGGAGCGGCCCTACAAGTGGTGGAACTGGAACGACAGTTACGTTGCCGGTGCTGCGCCAGACCCGAAATGGGTCGCCGTGTCGGATGCCGGAGAGGAAGCGTTCCGGAACAGGGACGGCTAGTCCGCCGCGGCATGTCCGCATCATTGCAGGAGAGTAACATGAACAATGCTCTCGCCGACAAGCGCGCGATCATTGCGGAAGGTCACGGTACAAAGGCTCTGTCAGGTGCAGCCGAGGGGCTGCACCTGATGGCAGCGCCGGTCTTCGCCATCATGGCGCTGGTCACGGGGCTGAGCGGCAACGGTGCCATGACGATGCTTTGCGCGCACGAAGCATCGCCGCTGAGCGGCATGGCGGCGATGTATGCGCTGATGAGCGCGTTTCACATTGGGCCGTGGCTCACGATGTTTTCAAGGCGCCGTATTTCCGCGGTGAATGACTGACCAATCCGTGATTGGAACACGTTGAGCGGCTCGGGTATCGTTGGGTCACGATGCGTCGAAAGACGCGGAAGATGCCATGGCGGAGACATCATCAATGACCATCTCGACACGGCGCGCGCTGCTGATAGGCGTCATTCCGGCAGTTGCCGCGCTTGCGATGCCGCGCCATGCATGGGCAACTGACTCCCTGCCGCGGATGACCGTGACCCGGGATCCGGCATGCGGCTGCTGCGGCGGTTGGATCGCGCATGTGAAGGCCGCCGGTTTTTCAGTCGATGAGATTCAGTCTGGCGATGTCGCGCCACTCAAGACAAAACTTGGCGTGCCGGTGGAACTCTCCTCGTGCCACACCGCTGAAATCGGCGGCTACGCCATCGAGGGGCATGTGCCCGCCGATGCGATCAAGCGCTTGCTTGCCGAGAAGCCGCAAGCGAAGGGCCTGGCCGTCGGCGGTATGCCGACAGGCTCTCCGGGAATGGAGGTGCCGGGGACGCCGCCTGAGACCTACGACGTGGTTTTGTTCTCTGCTGACGGACAGCGCGTGTTTGCGCGCTATCGCGGCGCTCAGGCGATCTGATTACTCGCCGCCCGCCATTTCCCGCGCGATGCTGACAAAGCGTTCGATGGTCGGCGTAGTGTCTCCGGTGCGCCATGTAATGCCGGTTTCGAGGATCGGCGCATCGCCTGCGAGATCGACATAGCGAACGCCGGTGCGCGCGAGATTGCGCAGCGAGGCGGGCACGAGCGCAATGCCCATGCCTGCCGAGACGAGGCTGATGATGGTCTGCATCTGGATCGCTTCCTGCGCGATCCGCGCGTGGCCGCCATGCGCCGTATAGTACTCGGTGACGAGATCGTGGAAGGCAGGTGCGCTTTGTCTCGGAAAAATGATGAGCGGCGCGCTCACGACAGACTCCGGCGCGAGACGAGCCTCCGAAAGCGATAGCGTGCCGTCCGCAAGCCAGCTTTCAGGCACGGCGGCGACCAATGGTTCGGTGACGAGCGGCAGATAAGACAGTTGCTTGGGAAGCGCGGCACCCGGGGGCGGGATCACCAGGCCGACATGGCCATGGCCTTCGAGCAGGTTCGCGATCTGCACGTTACTCGTCGCCTCGGTCAGCGTGATCTCGACATTCGGGTAGAGCGACGCGTAACCGCGCACCAGCAGCGGCAGAATGCTGTAATCCGCCGTGCTGACAAACGAGAGCGCGAGGCGCCCGGCTGAGCCGTCGCGCAATTGCTGCGCGATCTCCGGCAGGGCATTCACGCCGTCCAGCGCAGCCCGGACACGCGGCAGCCACTCGGCGCCGAACGGTGTCAGCGCCACGCTGCGTTTGGTGCGCACGAAAAGCGGCGCGCCGAGTTCGCGCTCGAGCAACATGATGGACTGGCTGAGCGGCGGCTGGGTCATGCCGAGGCGTTCGGCGGCCCGGCCGAAGTGCAGGGTGTCGGCGACGGTCACGAAATGCCTGAGCTGGCGGATATCCATTTAATACTCTGAGCGACCTAATTAGCTCCTAATAATATATTTTACAGCAGCAAATAACCCCTTTATTGGAACCGTTCCCATAAAAGAGGAAACAATCATGCCGGCATACCGCTCCAGAACCTCCACCCACGGCCGCAACATGGCCGGCGCACGCGGCCTCTGGCGCGCGACAGGCATGAAGGACTCGGACTTCGGAAAGCCGATCATTGCGATTGCCAACAGCTTCACCCAGTTCGTGCCGGGTCACGTCCATCTGAAGGATCTCGGGCAACTCGTCGCCGGTGAAATCGAGTCCGCCGGCGGCGTCGCGAAGGAATTCAACACCATCGCCGTCGATGACGGCATCGCGATGGGTCACAGCGGCATGCTCTATTCGCTGCCGAGCCGAGAACTGATCGCTGACGCTGTCGAATACATGGTCAATGCGCACTGCGCCGACGCGCTGGTGTGCATTTCAAATTGCGACAAGATCACCCCCGGCATGCTGATGGCCGCGATGCGGCTCAACATCCCGACCGTCTTTGTTTCGGGCGGTCCGATGGAAGCGGGCAAGGTTGTCGTGAAAGGCACCAAGCGCTCGGTCGATCTGATCGATGCGATGATCGTCGCCGCTGATGACAGCTACACCGACGCGGAAGTTGCCGCGGTCGAGCGTTCGGCGTGTCCGACCTGCGGCTCATGCTCGGGCATGTTCACGGCGAACTCGATGAACTGTCTGACCGAGGCGCTGGGTCTCTCGCTGCCGGGCAACGGCTCGGTGCTGGCGACGCATGCCGACCGCGAGCGGCTGTTCCGCGAGGCGGGCCATGTGATCGTCGATCTCGCGCGCCGCTGGTACGAGCAGGATGATGCGAGCGCGCTGCCGCGCAACATCGCCAACTTCGCCGCGTTCGAGAATGCCATGAGCCTCGACATCGCGATGGGCGGTTCGACCAACACCGTGCTGCACCTTCTGGCTGCGGCACAGGAAGGCGAGGTCGATTTCACCATCGCCGACATCGACCGGCTGTCGCGCCGCGTGCCGTGCCTCTGCAAGGTCGCGCCCGCGAAGAGCGACGTCCACATGGAAGACGTGCATCGCGCCGGCGGCGTGATGGCCATTCTCGGCGAACTCGAACGCGCCAACCTGATCGATACCAGCCTGCCGACCGTGCACGCGCCGACCATGGCCGATGCGCTCAACCGCTGGGACATCGGCCGCACCAACAGCGAGTCCGTCCGCAACTTCTTCCGCGCCGCGCCCGGCGGCGTGCCGACGCAGGTGGCTTTCAGCCAGTCCGCACGCTGGGACGAACTCGATACCGATCGTGAGAAGGGCGTGATCCGTTCGGCCGAACATCCGTTCTCGAAGGACGGCGGGCTTGCGGTGCTGTTCGGCAACATCGCGCCGGAAGGCTGCATCGTGAAAACCGCTGGCGTCGATGAATCGATCCTCACCTTCCGCGGCACGGCGCATGTCTTTGAAAGCCAGGACGACGCGGTGTCCGGCATCCTCGGCAACAGGGTGAAGCCGGGCGAAGTCGTTGTGGTGCGCTATGAGGGACCGAAGGGCGGCCCCGGCATGCAGGAAATGCTCTATCCGACCAGCTACCTGAAGTCGAAGGGCCTCGGTAAGGTTTGCGCGCTGGTGACTGATGGCCGGTTCTCGGGCGGAAGCTCGGGTCTGTCGATCGGCCACGTCTCGCCGGAAGCGGCGGAAGGCGGATTGATCGGACTGGTCGAGACCGGCGATCCGATCCTGATCGATATTCCGAATCGCATTATCAGCGTCGAACTCGACGATGCCGTGCTGGCGGCGCGGCGTGCAGCGATGGAAGCCAAGGGCAATGCTGCCTGGAAGCCGGTCGACCGCAACCGTGTGGTGTCGCCTGCGCTGCGCGCTTATGCGGCACTGACGACCAACGCTTCGCGCGGCGCCGTTCGCGACGTGTCTCAGGTCGAGAAGTAATTCGTATCTGAGAAGTTCTTCGAACGCCGCTGCCTGTCATAAGGCGGCGGCGCTCTGCCGTGTATGTCAGATTATTTCTTCACATACGCAGCCAGCTTCTCCAGCGTCTGCATGCCGAGTTCGACCGCACCGAACTTCATGACGGCGTTGCGCGCCTCGATGGACGGGAAGACTGACGTCCTGGTCAGCAGCGTGCGCTTTGGGCCAAGTGCCTTGAAGGTGGTCGTGACTTCGAATGCGTTCGGATCGTTGTCGATGTCCGAACCGTGGCGATAGTCGAGGCGTTCTGCCGGCTTGATGTCGCGATACTCGATGCGGTTCGGATAATCCGTGCCGTCCGGACCGTGCATCGTGAACCGGAAGAGGCCGCCGACGCGAAAATCCATCGCGAGCACCGTGATGGTGAAGCCGTTGGGGCCGTACCATGTTTTCAACGCTTCGGCCTCGGTGAAAGCGCGGAACAGCACGTCCGGCGGAGCATCGAATTCGCGTTCCATGGTGATGGTGGGCTGATCTGCCGGTGAGCTCGCCCTGACTTTGAGAGTCGTTGCCGTCATGTATCTGTTTCCTTTGCCTGGATGTCTTTCAAATACAGATCGAGCTTGCCGAAGCTCTCCTCCCAGAACTGCCGGTATTGATCGAGCCATTCGGTCGCTTCCTTCAGCGCCTTTGGCTCAAGGCGGCAGGGCCGCCATTGCGCCGCCCGTCCGCGTGTGACGAGGCCGGCGGTTTCCAGAACCTTCAGATGCTGGGAGACGGCGGGGAGGCTCATGGCGAACGGCTTTGCCAGTTCCTGCACGGAGGTTTCGCCCAGCGCGAGGCGAGCAAGGATCGCGCGCCGCGTCGGATCGGCGAGCGCCTTGAAGGTCATGTCGAGGACGTTTGCTGGCATGGTTCAATCCGTATTTAAGCAGATGCTTAAATACGATTGGACGACCCGGTCGTCAAGCGGGGAAATACCGCTTGCATCTTTGGATTGCCTGCAAGAATGTTCATTGTTTGTTCTTTTGCGTAAAGAGGTTCAGATCATGCCCGAACAGTTTGTTTTTCAAGGGTTTGAACCAGAACCACCCACGCTGCCTGAGCCCACGGACGGCCTGTTCCTGGCCCTCGTTCCGCCGGCGGAGATGGCCGACCGCATCGGCGATCTGATTCAGCGGCTTCGCCACAGCCATGGACTGCGGGGCGAGCCGCTTTCACCGTGCAGGCTTCATGTCACGCTGCATTATCTCGGCGCGTACAACGGATTGCCTCAGAATCTCGTCGAGGCGGTTTGCATGGCGGCACCAAGGGTTTCACTGGCGCCGTTCGAGATCAGTTTCGATCGCATCGGGAGTTTCACCAGCAAAAGAAAGACGCGGCCCTTTGTATTGCGTGCGGGCAGGGACATTGGCGCGCTGACGATGTTTCACCGCACCGTTGGCGAAGCGATGACAAGGGCCGGACTGGGCCGGCGGGTCAGACAGCATTTCACGCCGCACATGACACTGCTTTACGACAGGCGGGTGGTCGACGAGCACCCGATTGAATCGCTCGGCTGGACCGTGACTGATTTCGTTTTCGTGCACAGCCTTATCGGCCAGGGAGTGCACAATCATCTCGCGCGCTGGCCGCTACAGCGCTAAATCCTGTTTCAGAAATGCGAGGGATTGAGCTTGCCCATCACCATCTACGGCATCAAGAACTGCGACACGATGAAGAAAGCCCGCGCGTGGCTGGACGAGCACGGCGTCGACTACAGCTTTCATGATTACAAGACGGCAGGCATCGACAAGGACCGCCTTGCACGCTGGAGCAAGGCCGTCGGCTGGGAAACCTTATTGAACCGGGCCGGCACCACGTTCCGTAAACTTCCAGACGCCGAGAAGACCAATCTGACCGAGAAAAAAGCGATGGCGCTGATGCTCGCCCAGCCATCCATGATCAAGCGTCCTGTTCTTGATGTTGGCGGCAAGCTGCTGGTCGGCTTCAAGCCGGAGAGCTACGCGGCGGCGGTCGAGTAGCCCCGCGCGCAGCCGGCACGGATGTGGTTAAGGCTTTGACCCATGCTTGGCGCGAATAGCCCATAAAATATCGTTGATCCGCGAATTTTCCTTGAGGGGTGCGTCGTTCTGGCGCACGTTTGCCGGACGTGCCATTTTACCGTTTGCTTCCCTCCCTCAGGATCTCTCCGATGACAGTCACCGCCGCGCCATCAGTACCGGCCTCAACAAAATCGCCCTGGTATTCCATTCTCTATGTCCAGGTGCTGATCGCCATCGCACTCGGTGTTCTGGTGGGACATTTTTATCCGGGCACCGGCAAGGCGCTGAAGCCGCTCGGCGACGGCTTTATTTCGCTGATCAAGATGATGATCGCGCCCGTGATTTTCTGCACGGTGGTGCACGGCATCTCCTCGATGGGTGATCTCAAGCGCGTCGGCCGCGTGGGCCTCAAGGCGTTGCTTTATTTCGAGGTCGTATCAACGATTGCTTTGGCCGTCGGCCTGCTCGTTGGCGAAATCATCCAGCCAGGCAGCGGCTTCAACATCGATCCGGCGACGCTCGATCCGAAAGCGGTCGCCACGTACGTCCACAAGGCAAGCGAAGACGGCATCGTCGCGCACCTGATGGCGATCATTCCGAACAGCTTCATCGGCGCTCTGGCAAACGGCGACCTGCTGCAGGTTTTGCTGGTTTCGATTCTGTCGGGCTTCGCGATTGCCTTTATGGGGCCTGCAGGCGAGCCCATCGCCAATGCCATCGATATGGCTGCGAAAGTCTTCTTCGGCGTCATCCGCATCATCGTCCGCGCGGCGCCGATCGGCGCGTTCGGTGCGATGGCCTTCACCGTGGGCGCCTACGGGCTCGGCGCGTTGTGGAATCTGGTGGCGCTGATCGGTACCTTCTATCTCACCAGCGTTCTTTTCGTCCTGTTTGTGCTTGGCGGCATCGCGCGGTTTTCGGGATTCTCCATCCTGCGTTTCATCGCTTACATCAAGGATGAGCTTCTGATCGTGCTCGGCACAAGTTCATCGGAGACAGTGCTGCCGAACATGATCAAGAAAATGGAGCGGCTCGGCGCGTCGCGCGGTGTGGTCGGTCTCGTGATCCCGACCGGATACAGCTTCAATCTCGACGGCACCAATATCTACATGACGCTGGCGACGCTGTTCCTCGCGCAGGCGACCAACACGCACCTGACGATCTGGCAGGAGCTCGGCATTCTCGGTGTCGCGATCGTCACCTCGAAAGGCGCATCGGGCGTCACGGGCGCAGGCTTCATTACGCTGGCCGCCACGCTTGCGATCGTGCCGGATATTCCGATCGCATCGCTGGCGATCCTGGTCGGCATCGATAAGTTCATGAGCGAGTGCCGCGCGCTGACCAACCTGATCGGCAACGGTGTCGCGACGGTGGTCATCAGCCGCTGGGAAGGCGAACTCGACAAGGACAAGCTGCACGAAGCGATGGCGCATCCCATCGAACTTGGCGAAGAGATGGAACACATCCGCGCATGATCGCGGATGCCTCGTAAGGATCGCGCTAGACGAACTCGATGGTGTCGCCGGGCGCGATCCGGCCGGGGAGCTTGTGGAACAAGTCCTGGTCGATCACCGAGCGCAATTTGTAACTCGGCGGCACGTCGTTTGCGCGCATCAGGTTTCTGATCTCGAATCCGCCGTCGTCGGAGATCGTCTTCATTGAGGCGATGATCCTGTTGACGCCGTCGCCGTCCGAGAACGGCATCAGCAGCCGCTCGTAGTCGACCTTGCGGCCGTAAAGATCGTTGATCTGCGAAATCGTGAACATCGGAAGCTGCCGCCGGACGCATTCCCGATAAATCGGCATCACGACCGGCGCGAGCTTAACGCCCATATATTCCTCAAGGTCGCGGCCCTTGCCGGCGGTCCCGAATGCGATCGACATCCGGTCGCCGTCGCTTTCAATGAAAAAACGGAGAGTGTCGCCGCCGGAACCTTCGACGACGATATAGACCAGATCCTCGCTCTCATCAGCGAGACGTTCGGGGCGGTAGTCAGCGAATGCCGGCAGGCGCTCGTGCCTTGCGTAAAGCCGCAGCCAGAAATTCAGCAGCTCGCGCTGCTTGATCGACTTTACGATAGCCGGACCTGCACTTTCGAAATCCATGGCCGAAGGCCCCCGATGGAATTTAGGGAAAGTCCTTGCCAGCAATCATCGGCCTGCGGTCGAAATATTTGGTGAAGAGGGGGGTTGGGCGAATATTAGGCTTAACGATGGGTTTAGGGGCACCCCGGAAGGTGAACTTCAAGCCCTAGACGATGGTAGATGCTATACTTTTTGGAGATTACGCAGTATTCGCTGGGCAGCATTGCAGCTTGCGCATCGCTTACAATTCGCTGCATATTCCCGGCCGAGTGCGGTGCGGGGACGGCGAAACGGCCGAGGAGCGCTGCAACCAAAACGGTCACACGCGGGAAGCCTGCGTGAAGGCTGACAGGGGGAAATTGCTTGTCTGATGAGTTCATCCTTGAAACCAACGGGTTGACCAAGGAGTTCGCGGGCTTTGTGGCCGTGAGCGACGTCAATCTGAAGGTTCGCCGCGGCAGCATTCATGCGCTGATCGGCCCAAACGGGGCCGGGAAGACGACATGCTTCAATCTGCTGACCAAGTTCCTGAAACCGACGCGCGGCCAGATTCGCTATAAGGGGCAGGACATCACCGCGATGGCGCCCGCCGATGTGGCGCGCCTGGGCCTTGTCCGTTCCTTCCAGATTTCGGCGGTGTTTCCGCACCTCACGGCCCTCGAGAACGTCCGGGTCGCCTTGCAGCGTCAGCATGGTCAGTCGTTCGATTTCTGGCGCTCGAAGTCGGTGCTTGATCGCTTCAATGGCCGTGCGCGGGAACTGCTCGACGATGTTGGCCTGAGCGAATTCGCCAATACGCCGGCGGTGGAAATGCCGTATGGCCGCAAGCGGGCGCTGGAGATCGCAACCACGCTGGCGCTCGATCCGGAAATGATGCTGCTCGATGAGCCGATGGCCGGCATGGGCCATGAAGACATCGACAAGGTCGCCGCGCTGATCAAGCGCATCTCGCAGAAGTATACGATCCTGATGGTCGAACATAATCTGAATGTCGTCGCCCACCTGTCCGATACGATCACCGTGCTGACGCGCGGCAAGGTGCTGGCGGAAGGCGACTACGCGACACTCACCAAGCATCCGCAGGTCAAGGAAGCCTATCTTGGAGCCGGCCATGAATAACGCCGCGGGCTCCCCGGTTCTCACCGTGAAGAATCTCGAAGCGTGGTACGGCGAGTCCCACATCCTGCACGGGATGAATTTCGACGTTCGTTCGGGCGAGGTGGTGACACTGCTCGGCCGCAACGGCGCAGGCAAGACGTCGACGCTCAAGTCGATCATGGGCATCATCGGCAAGCGCACCGGCTCGGTGGCGTTCGAAGGCGCCGAACTGATCAAGCTGCCGTCAGAAAAGATCGCGCGTCTTGGCGTCGCGTTCTGTCCCGAGGAGCGCGGCATTTTCGCGAGCCTGGACGTCAAGGAAAACCTGATGCTGCCGCCGACCATCCGCAGCGGCGGTATGACGCTCGATCAGATTTTTGAACTGTTCCCTAATCTCAAGGAACGTCTCGGCAGCCAGGGCACGAAACTGTCCGGCGGCGAGCAGCAGATGCTGGCGATCGCGCGCATCCTGCGCACGGGCGCACGGTTCCTGATGCTGGACGAGCCGACCGAAGGCCTCGCTCCGGTCATCATCCAGCAGATCGGGCACATGATCAAACGCCTGAAGGCGGAAGGGTTCACCATCCTTCTGGTCGAACAGAACTTCCGTTTCGCCTCGACGGTCGCCGATCGCTACTACATCGTCGAGCACGGCAAGATCATCGACGCGTTCGCCAACTCCGAACTCAAGGCCAACATGGACAAGCTGCACACCTATCTGGGTGTCTAAATCGCCGAAAGGCGGGAGGAAGATAATAATGAAATCACGTTTGACCGCACTGATGTTGAGTTCGGCGCTTGTTCTCTCGGGCGCTGGAATGGCAGGAGCGCAAGAAAAGCTCGATAAGAACGTCAAGATCGGAGTTCTGACCGACATGAGCGGTCTTTATTCCGATATTTCCGGTGCGGGTGCCGTCCTCGCCACTCAGATGGCCGTCGAGGATTCCGGGCTGCGTGAGAAGGGCTGGAAAATCGATGTCATCAGTGCCGATCACCAGCTCAAGCCGGATGTGACCGCAGCCATTGCACGGCAGTGGGCGGACGTGGAGAACGTTGACGCTTATGTCGACGTGGTCGCGTCCAGCACCGCGCTCGCGCTCAATCCGATCGCCGTCGAGAAAAATCGCGTCCACCTGAATTCAGGCGCCGCGACGTCGGCGCTGACCGGTAAGTCGTGCACGCCGAACACCGTTCACTGGGCATACGATACTTATGAAGTCGCCAACGGCACCGGCAAGGCGGTGACCAAGGCTGGCGGCGATACCTGGTTCTTCATCACTGCGGATTATGCGTTCGGCGTTGCGCTGGAAGGCGACACCCGCGCGGTCGTTGAAAAGAACGGCGGCAAGGTACTGGGCGGCGTCAAGCATCCGTTGAATTCGTCGGACTTCTCGTCGTTCCTGCTTCAGGCGCAATCGTCGAAGGCCAAGATCATCGGCCTCGCCAACGCCGGCGGCGACACGACAAACGCCGTCAAGCAGGCGGCGGAATTCGGCATCGTGCAGGGTGGCCAGAAGCTGGCATCGCTGCTGCTGTTCATCACCGACGTGCATTCGCTCGGTCTGAAGGTCGCAAACGGTCTGCAGCTGACCGAAAGCTTCTACTGGGACACCAACGACGGTACGCGCAACTTCAGCAAGCGCTTCGCCGCGCGCATGAAGAACGGTGCGATGCCTTCAATGGTGCAGGCAGGCGACTATGCTTCTACCCTGCATTATCTGAAGGCGCTGGAGGCGCTCGGCGGCAATCCGCACGATGGAGTAAAGGTTGTCGCCAAGATGAAGGAATTGCCGACGGACGATCCGCTGTTCGGCAAGGGGGTGGTCCGCGCTGACGGCCGCAAGATTCATCCAGCCTACCTTTTCGAGGTCAAGAAGCCCGAAGAGTCAAAGGGGCCATGGGACTACTATAAGCTCGTGACGACAATCCCTGCCGAAGAGGCGTTCCGGCCTCTGTCGGAAAGTGACTGCCCGCTTGTGAAGAAATAGCACTGCGGTTCGTTCGATCGAAAAAGTACAACTCAAAAATGACGAACAACAATCTTGGAGGACACGTGAAAACATCAGTCAAGGCACTCATGCTGAGCACGGCACTGATGCTCGGTGCCGCAAGCGGCGCTCTCGCGCAGGACAAGACGATCAAGATCGGCAACCTGACCGACATGTCGGGTCTTTACTCCGATCTCGGCGGCGCCGGATCGACCCTCGCTGCGCAGATGGCTGTTGAAGATTCCGGCCTCGTTGCCAAGGGCTGGAAGATCGACGTCATCGCCGCCGATCACCAGAACAAGCCAGACGTCGGCGCAACCACCGCCCGGCAGTGGATCGACGTTGAGAAGGTTGACGTGATCGTCGACGTGCTGAACTCCGGTGTCGCGCTCGCCGTCAACAACGTCGTCAAGGAAAAGAATTCGATCCTGCTCGATTCCGGCGCGGGCACCTCGGATCTGACCAACGCGCAGTGCTCGCCGAACACGATTCACTGGGCTTACGATACCTACATGCTCGCCAACAGCACTGGCACCGCGCTGGCAAAGGCAGGCGGCGACACCTGGTTCTTCCTCACCGCGGACTATGCCTTCGGCGCGGCGCTCGAGCGTGACACCACCGCGGCTGTGACCAAGGCTGGCGGCAAGATCCTTGGCGGCGTCAAGCATCCGCTGAATTCGTCGGACTTCTCGTCGTTCCTGCTGCAGGCGCAGGCGTCGAAGGCCAAGATCATTGGTCTCGCCAACGCAGGCGGCGACACCACGAACTCGATCAAGCAGGCGGCCGAGTTCGGCATCGTCAAAGGCGGCCAGAAGCTGGCTGGTCTTCTGATGTTCATCCCCGATGTGCACTCGCTCGGACTGCCGGTGGCGCAGGGCCTGAACTTCACCGAGACGTTCTACTGGGACATGAACGACGGCACCCGTGCATTCTCGAAGCGCTTCTCGGAGCGCATGAAGAACAAGAACATGCCGTCGATGGTGCAGGCGGGCGTGTATTCAAGCCTCATCCATTACTTCAAGGCACTCGAAGCGCTGGGCGGCAATCCGCATGACGGCGTCAAGGTGGTCGCCAAGATGAAGGAACTGCCGACCGACGATCCGCTGTTCGGCAAGGGCTCGATCCAGCCGAACGGCCGCAAGATTCATCCGGCCTATCTTTTCGAGGTGAAGACCCCGGCGGAATCGAAGGGCCCATGGGACTACTACAAGCTGGTTGGCACCACGCCGGCGGATCAGGCGTTCCGTCCGCTTTCGGAAAGCACCTGCCCGTTGCTGAAGAAGTAATCGCGATCCCCCGGCGGCCACGCGCCGCCGGGCATCCTCTCGCAAGACTGTCTATCTGACCGCGAAAGAACCGATACGATGCAAGCTCTCTACGCCCAGCTTCTGGTTGGACTGATCAACGGCTCGTTTTACGCGCTGCTGAGTCTCGGGCTGGCCGTGATCTTCGGGATGCTCAACATCATCAATTTCGCGCATGGCGCGCTCTACATGATGGGTGCGTTCGTCGCGTACTTCCTCCTCAATCTTTTCGGGATCGGTTACTGGTGGGCGCTGATCCTTGCGCCGGTGATCGTGGGTGGGTTCGGCATCCTGCTCGAGCGCACGATGCTGCAATGGCTGACAGGCCTCGACCATCTGTACGGGTTGCTGCTGACCTTCGGCCTGGCGCTGATCATCCAGGGCGTGTTCCAGAACTATTTCGGATCGTCCGGACTGCCTTACGCCATTCCCGACCTGCTCAAGGGCGGTGTCAATCTCGGCTTCATGTACCTGCCGATCTATCGCGGCTGGGTCGTCATCTTCTCGCTCATTGTGTGTATTGCGACCTGGTATCTGATCGAGCGCACCCGGCTTGGCGCCTATCTGCGCGCCGCGACGGAGAATCCGACGCTGGTGCGCGCCTTCGGCATCAACGTGCCACGCATGATCACGCTGACCTATGGTCTCGGCGTCGGTCTCGCCGCGCTCGCCGGCGTGCTGTCGGCTCCGATCAATCAGGTGCGTCCGCTGATGGGCGCGGATCTCATCATCGTCGTGTTCGCCGTGGTGGTGATCGGCGGCATGGGGTCGATCATGGGCTCGATCATCACCGGCTTCGCGCTCGGCGTGATCGAAGGCCTGACCAAGTATTTCTATCCCGAGGCGTCCAACACCGTGGTCTTCGTGCTGATGGTGCTGGTGCTTCTCGTGAAGCCGACTGGACTGACGGGGCGGGCGAATTAACATGACAACGATTACAGACAACGCCGTTCCCGTGAAGGGCCGCACCAGCGACGAAATGATCGCATTCGTCATCATGACCTTGCTGCTGGCCGTTGTGCCGCTGACCGGGCTGTATCCGTATTTTGTGATGCAGGCGCTGTGCTTTGCGCTGTTCGCCTGCGCCTTCAACCTGCTGATCGGTTACGGCGGGCTGTTATCGTTCGGTCACGCAATGTTCCTCGGCACAGCCGGTTATGTGACCGCGCATGCGCTGAAGGTGTGGGGCGTCTCGCCCGAGATCGGGATTATCCTCGGTGTGGTGGCATCGGCGGCGCTCAGCGTCGTGACTGGACTGATCGCGATCCGCCGGCAGGGCATCTATTTTGCGATGATTACGCTGGCGCTGTCGCAGCTCCTGTTCTTCATCTATCTGCAGACCCCGTTCACCCACGGCGAAGACGGCATCCAGGGCATTCCGCAGGGCATGATGTTCGGCGTGTTCGATCTGTCCAAGCCGACCACGCTTTATTATGTGGTGCTGGCGATTTTTCTGCTCGGCTTCCTCGTGATCTACCGGGCCATCAACTCGCCGTTCGGCGAGGTGCTCAAGTCGATTCGCGAGAACGAACAGCGCGCGATCTCGCTGGGCTACAAGACCGACCAGTACAAGCTGCTGGCGTTCATCCTGTCCGGCACGCTGGCGGGTTTGGCCGGCGCGGTGAAGGTATTCGTGGCGCAGAACGCGTCGCTGACCGACGTGCACTGGACCATGTCCGGCGAAGTCGTGCTGATGACCCTGGTCGGCGGCCTCGGCACGGTGTTCGGGCCGGTGGTGGGGGCGTTCGTCATCATCGCCATGCAGCAGTATCTGGCCGGGTTCGGGCAGTGGGTCACGGTGATTCAGGGCGCGATCTTCGTGATCTGCGTGCTGACCTTCCGCCGCGGCGTCGTCGGCGAAATCGCCCATTATTTCAAGCGATCGCTCTAAACGTCCGATTTCGCGGGGCTTTTGCTTCGATAAATCAGTGGATGACCGGCGTTTAGACGCCGGGCAGACGCCTGTTGGTCTGCGAAACGGTTTATGACAGATATGTGACAAGTTCTGTCGTGCCGGAGAAAGATCAATGCTGGGCTGGTTTCGTAAGCTGCTCCCTCGGGAGGAGAGATTCTTCGACCTGTTTGCCCGGCACTCCCAGGCCGTCGTGCAAGGCGCCGAGGCGCTGGAGGGAATGATGCGCGGCGGGGAGGAGACCCCGGTCTACTGCCAGCGCGTCAACCAGTTCGAGAACGACGCCGACCAGATCACGCGGGAAGTCCTGACCGCCGTCCGCCGCACCTTCATCACCCCGTTCGATCGCGGCGACATCAAGAACCTGATCACGGCGATGGACGATGCCATCGACCAGATGCAGCAGACCGCCAAGGCGGTGATGCTGTTCGAGGTCCGCACCTTTGAGCCGCCGATGCGCGAGATCGGCGCCATCCTCGTGCAGTGCGCGAATCTCGTCGGCAAGGCCGTGCCGCTGATGCAGGCGATGGGAGCGAACGTCACCACGCTGACCGCTTTGACCGAGGAAATCACGCGGCTTGAAGGCCGGGTCGACGATCTGAACGATATCGGCCTCAAGGAACTGTTCCTCCAGCACCGCGACGGCAACACGATGGACTTCGTGGTCGGGGCGGAAATCTACAAGCATCTGGAAAAGGTCGCCGACCGCTTCGACGACGTGGCCAACGAGATCAACAGCATCGTAATCGAACAAGTTTAAGGTCAGGACCTCGTCGTGGATGCATCGCTTGCTTTCCCCATCCTGGTCGGATTGATCGCCGTCGCGCTGCTGTTCGATTTTCTCAACGGTCTGCACGACGCCGCCAACTCCATCGCCACGATTGTTTCGACCCGCGTGCTGCGGCCGCAATACGCCGTGGCGTGGGCGGCATTCTTCAACTTCATCGCGTTCGCGGTGTTCGGCCTGCATGTGGCGCAGACCATCGGCACCGGAATCATCCATCCCGAGGTGATCGACGCGCATGTGATCTTTGCCGCGCTGATCGGCGCCATCGTGTGGAATCTGGTGACGTGGGGCCTCGGCATGCCGTCCAGCAGTTCGCATGCGCTGATCGGCGGACTGCTCGGTGCGGGCTTGGCCAAGGCAGGGACTTCGGTCATGGTCTGGAGCGGTTTGTCAAAAACGCTGCTTGCGATTGTGCTCTCGCCGCTGGTCGGATTTTTGCTCGCCCTGTTGCTGACGGCGATTGTGTCATGGGCCGCGGTGCGTTCGACGCCTTTCGCGGTCGATCGCGCGTTCCGTATCTTGCAGTTCGCGTCGGCCTCGCTGTATTCGCTCGGCCATGGCGGCAACGACGCGCAGAAGACCATGGGCATCATCGCGGTGCTGCTGTACTCGCAGGGATATCTCGGAGGTGAGTTCAGCGTGCCGTTCTGGGTGGTCATCGCGTGTCAGGCGGCGATGGCGCTCGGCACGCTGATGGGCGGCTGGCGCATCGTGCGGACCATGGGCCTGCGCATCACCAAGCTGACGCCGATGCAGGGGTTCTGCGCCGAGACGGGAGGGGCGGCGACCCTGTTCGCCGCGACGTTCCTGGGCGTCCCGGTTTCGACCACCCACACCATCACTGGCGCGATTGTCGGCGTTGGCGCGGCGCGGCGTGTGTCGGCGGTGCGCTGGAATGTGGCGAGTTCGATCGTCTGGGCCTGGATCTTCACGATCCCGGCGGCGGCATTGGTATCCGCGATGACGTACTACGCGACGACACTGGTGGGATGGAAGTAGGACTGGTGAAGTCATCCTTCGAGGCTCGCGCGCTACGCGCTGCTCGCACCTCAGGATGACGTTTCCCAATTCTAATAGATAAGCCGTCACCCTGAGGTGCGCGCCCTTGCGCGCCTCGAAGGGCGACGGCTTATCATCCGCTCAGGCCACGACCTTGAGGCCGACGATTCCGGCGACGATCAGCCCGATGCAGGCGATGCGCATCGTGGTTGCGGGATCACCCAGCAGCCAGATGCCGAGGATGGCAGTTCCGACCGAGCCGATGCCGGTCCAGACCGCATAGGCGGTTCCGACGGGCAGTGTCTTCAGCGACAGGCCGAGCAGGAGCACGCTGGCAATCATGCTGACAATGGTGAGCACCGACGGCATCAGCCGCGTGAAACCGTCGGTATATTTCAGGCCGATGGCCCAGCCGATCTCCAGCAAACCCGCAACGAACAGCATGGTCCATGCCATGGCGAAATACCTCCATAACAGGGCCGTCCCTGCGGATATGTGAGTGAATCGAGGTCGTCCTCGCGGCCCGAACATGGCTTACCGGCAAAGAAGATGCAAGTGCATCTACTTCAAATACCCTTGATCCTGCCGCGTTTCTTTGCCACACGCTCGCATCATGTCCGACACCGCCATTGCCGCCGAGTCTGCCTCGCTGACGCCGCTTGCCGAAGAAGTGGCGCGCCGGCGCACATTCGCGATCATTTCGCATCCCGACGCCGGCAAGACCACGCTGACCGAAAAGCTGCTGCTGTTCGGCGGCGCTATCAATCTCGCGGGACAGGTCAAGGCCAAAGGCGAGCGGCGCAACACCCGCTCGGACTGGATGAAGATCGAGCGCGACCGTGGCATCTCCGTCGTCACGTCCGTGATGACCTTCGAGTTTCAGGGCCACGTCTTCAACCTGCTCGATACGCCGGGCCACGAGGACTTCTCGGAAGATACTTACCGCACGCTGACGGCCGTCGACTCCGCCGTCATGGTGATCGACGCTGCGAAGGGCATCGAGGCGCGCACGCTGAAGCTGATCGAGGTTTGCCGGCTGCGCGACATTCCGATCATCACGTTCGTCAACAAAATGGATCGCGAGAGCCGCGACACGTTCGATCTTCTCGACGAGATCGAGAAGACGCTGGCGCTGGATACGACGCCGATGACCTGGCCGGTCGGCCGCGGCCGCGACTTCATCGGCACCTATGACATCTCGACCGGCGGCATCCGTCTGCTCGAGGGCGGCGGCGCCAAGACCGGCGCTGCCGAGAAGATCGAGATTTCCGACTTGGCCGGCCGCAACGCCAATCTCGATGCCGGCGAAATCGCCGACGAACTCGAACTGGTGAAGGAAGCCTCGAAGCCGTTCGACCTGCAGTCGTTCCGCGAAGGCCATATGACGCCGGTCTATTTCGGCAGTGCGCTTCGGAATTTTGGAGTGGGCGATCTCCTGGAAGGTCTCGGCAAGTTCGCGCCGTCGCCGCGTGCGCAGGATGCCGACAAGCGCAAGGTCGAAGCGGAAGAGGCCCGCATGTCGGCCTTCGTTTTCAAAATTCAGGCGAACATGGACCCGAACCATCGCGACCGCATCGCGTTCGCGCGGCTGTGCTCGGGCAAGCTGACGCGCGGCATGAAGGCCAAGCTGGTGCGCACCGGCAAGAACATGAGCCTGTCGTCGCCGCAGTTCTTCTTCGCGCAGGATCGCGCCATCGCGGACGAGGCGTTCGCCGGCGACGTGGTCGGCATTCCCAACCATGGTACGCTGCGGATCGGCGATACGCTGACCGAGGGCGAGGACATTACATTTGTCGGTGTGCCGTCATTCGCGCCGGAAATCCTGCGCCGCGTGCGGCTGACCGATGCGATGAAAGCCAAAAAGCTGAAGGAAGCCTTGCAGCAGATGTCGGAGGAGGGCGTCGTGCAGGTGTTCCGTCCGCGCGATGGCGCCCCCGCGCTGGTCGGCGTGGTCGGCATGTTGCAGCTCGACGTGCTGAAAGCGCGCCTCGACGCGGAATATTCGCTGCCGGTGGATTTCGAGATCAGCGAATTTCAGCTCGCGCGCTGGATTTCGTCCGAGGACAAAAAGAAGCTCGAGACCTTCATTACTGCAAATAACTCCGGCGTCGCCGACGACGTTGACGGCGATCCGGTGTTCCTGGCCAAGAACGAATTCTATCTTGGCTACACCCGCGAACGCGCCGATGGCATTGTGTTCTCGAGTATCAAGGATGTGAAGAAGAAGGCCTAAGCGCGTCTTCGTGACGAACTCAATTTTCAAACAGCCGTGACTTGCGTTTCAACTGCGGTTGATTCCATACGAAGACAGCATACGTCTGGTTCCGTTGCCGGGACCGACAGGCCGTTCCATGCTGCGGCGCATACCATTTTTCATTCTTTTCGTTCTCGGGGCCGTGGCCACCGCCACGCCGTCTTTCGCCCAGTCGCTGCGCGAGATGAACCCGACGCCGTTTTCACATTCGCCATGCAGCGTGCTCGGCGAGGGACCATGCACACCCTATTTCTGCAGCACGTTCAATAACGGCCCATGCATTCCGGAGATCGATTATCCCTATGGGCAGAACCTGCAAGTCACTGTGTTGAGCAAGCCGGACGACAAGGACGCGCCGAAGTACGTCAAGCCTGATCACGATCTCGATACTATCGGCGATCTGTTCGCAGCGCTTCGCTCATGCTGGATGCCGCCGCCAGAAAAAGAGGCGCAGCCGGGGATGCAGATGTCGGTGAAATTCTCGTTCAGGCGCGACGGCGGCCTGATCGCGCCGCCGCGGGTGACCTATTTCACGCCCGGCGCTTCCGTGCAAACCCGCGACATCTATCTCGGCGCGATCAACGCGTCGCTCGGAAACTGTGCGCCGTTATCACTGACCAAAGGGCTCGGCAGCGCCATTGCGGGGCGGCCAATCATGATACGTTTCGTCGACAACCGCACGCTCAAGTCGGACAGCCCGCCGCAGCCTTGACTCTGCCGGCCAGCGATCTGGTGTGGGTCAATATTTTACTGCGTCCGTCACGCGCTGATCGGTCAGCGCGCTTGCTTCTCCACATTCGCCTTGATATTTGCGAGGCCCACAGCCGCTTCCGCATCCATGTTGGCGATCTGCTCGTCGGTCGGCGGCTTTTTGCGCGCGGGGTTGCGCAGGGTGCGGGTGAACTTGGTGCCGCCCGCGACATCCTCGCAGGTATACTGAACCACGATGGGGCCGATGAAATCGGTCTCGGCCTGCACGATCCACAGCTTCGGGCTGACACAGGCGCGCACGATCCAGTTCAGCGAGACTTCGCCCGAGCGGATGTGCCATTTCTCGTGAAACAGTTCGCCGGTATCGAGCGGGCGGTTCTCGCTGTCGATGTGGTGCGAGGCTGCCAGCCATTCCGGCCATGACTGCGGATTGGTCACGTAGTCGAACACCGCTTTTGCGGGCGCATTGATGACGATGTCGTGGCTGCGCTCGAAGGCGACGGTGGCGGGGGCGTTCATGGCGTTTCTTCCTTTCCGGATTTTCTTATTTTGCCTGCGACGTCGTTCGCCTTCAGGTTGTCATTGCCGGGCTTGACCCGGCAATCCATCTTCAAGATCCATTTTTCGAAGAGATGGATACGCGGGTCAAGCCCGCGTATGACGCCGCAGTAGATTGGATGGATTTTGCAAGTACTGGGATTTCGCGAAGAGCAGATTATTCCTAGTTGATCCTGATGTCGCCGCGCTTGATGACATCGGACCACAGCCTGATCTCGGCGTCCATCCGCGCGCGCAAGGCGCCCGGTGTGGATGGAACCGGCTCCATCAACTGCGTTTCCAGCCGCTCGCGCACGCTTGGTTTGGTCAGGATATCGTTCACCTCGTCATTGATCTGCGCGACGAATGCGGGCGGCGTGCCGGCAGGCGCTATCAGCGCATTCCATGCATCGGATTCGACGTCGATGCCGCTTTCCTTGAGCGTCGGCACGTCCGGCAGAAAGCGCGAGCGCTGCGCGGTCGCGACCGCGAGGATTTTGACCTGACCGGCCGCGAGTTGCGGCGTCACCGCGATGGCGGGCAGGCATGCGGCCTGCACGTCGCCGCGGATCACGGCGGTGACTGCCTGCGGCGATCCGCCATAGGGGATATGCACCATGGTGGCGCCTGCACGCTGTGCGATCGCTTCCATGGTCAGATGGGACAGCGATCCCGCGCCGATCGAGCCGAAGGCGAGGGGCGTTCCCTTGCGTTTGAGCATCGCCAGAAATTCGGCAACCGAATTGACGTTCAGGCTCGTGGGCACGACAAGCACACTCGGCAGCGAGGTGAGCATCGTCACTGGCGCGATGTCCTTGGCGGGGTCGTAAGGCAGTTTCGAGAACAGCAGCGTGTTGATGGCGAGCGGTCCGCCGAGACTGATGCCGAGTGTCGCGCCGTCGGGCTCAGCCTTGGCGACGGCGTCTGTGCCGATATTGCCGCCGGCGCCCGGCTTGTTCTCGACAATGAAACTTGCGCCCGGATGGCGTGCCTGAAGGTCGTCGGCGACAATCCGCCCAACCAGATCGGGCGTCGAGCCAGGCGCATAGGGCACGATGATTTTCACGATTTTCGGCGGCCAGGCCGGCTCTGCCGCATGGGCAGTCAAGGGGGGCGCCGCGAGAGCCAGCGCGAGTGCGGCGATTGCAAGGGATTTCATAGGGCCGGGAAGAGTTTGGAGCAGGGTTGCGATGCCGAAGCAGCATTGCGCGCCGCACCCCAAAAGTGATACCGGGGCACAGTGCGGACGGACATTAACAGGGTCTTCCGCGGGGTGGAATGTGCCGTAAGGCGGAGCTGAAAACCGCTGCGGGCAGATCGAGAGGGTGGGGCGCCAAATGGGCTTGTTGATCCTGATCGCCGGATTGTTGCTGTTCCTCGGTGTCCATACACTGACCACGATGCGTGGTCCGCGCGCCAGGATGATCGCGCGGCTCGGCGAGAGCGGTTACAAGATTCTCTACGTACTGGTGTCGTTCGCAGGGCTCGCGCTGATCGTGTGGGGCTTCAGCATTTATCGCGCCACGGGCTGGATCAACGTCTGGTATCCACCGGTCGCGCTGCGCCATCTCGTGCTGGCGCTGATGCTGCCCGCAGTCGTTCTCGTTGTCGCGTCCTACATCCGCGGCCGCATCTACACCACGGTGAAGCATCCGATGCTGGCCGGCGTGAAGCTGTGGGCGCTGCTTCATCTTCTTGCTAATGGCGATCTCGGGTCGATCATCCTGTTCGGCTCGATTCTGGCATGGGCAGTCTATGACCGCATTTCGCTCAAGCGCCGCGAAGATTCCGGCGCACCACCGATTCCTGTCGGCGGCGTGGCCAACGATCTGATCGCGGTCGCGGTTGGTGTCGTGGTCTATGCCGCGCTCGCCTTCGCATTCCATCCTCTCGTAATCGGCGTCCCCGTGATTGGAGCTTAAGACATGTCCGTGCAGACAGCGGTGAAGCGCAAGACCGCGCCCGATATTCTCAAGCGCAAGGGCGGCGATCCGATCGTGATGCTGACGTCGTATCACGCGCATACTGCGGCGCTGGTCGACCGCTATTGCGACGTCATTCTTGTCGGCGACTCGCTCGGCAACGTGATGCACGGATTCGAGACGACGGTGCCAGTCACGCTCGACATGATGATCCTTCAAGGCCGTGCGGTGATGCGCGGCTCGAAAGAGGCTCTCGTCGTGGTGGACATGCCGTTCGGATCGTATGAGGCCTCGAAGGAACAGGCGTTTCATTCCGCGGCGCGTGTTCTGAAGGAAACCCATTGCGGCGCCGTGAAGATGGAAGGCGGTGTGCGCATGGCCGAGACCATCGAGTTTCTCACCACGCGCGGCATCCCGGTGATGGGCCATATCGGCCTCACGCCGCAGTCGATCAACACGCTTGGCAGCTTCAAGTCGCAAGGCAAGGACGAGGCGATCAAGATTGCGGCAGGCGAAAACGGCAGCGGTCCGTTTCAGGATGACGCGCGCGCGGTGGCGCAGGCCGGTGCATTCTCGATGGTCGTGGAAGCCGTGGCCGAGCCGCTCGCACGCCGCATCACCGAGATCGTTTCGATTCCGACCATCGGCATCGGCGCGAGCAATGCGTGCGACGGTCAGGTGCTGGTGCTTGAAGACATGCTCGGCCTGTCGCCGTGGGTGCCGAAGTTCGTCAAGCGTTACGGTAATCTTGGACCCGGCATTGAGGCCGCGATTCAGGATTACGCAAAGGACGTGCGTTCACGCGCGTTTCCGGGGCCGGAGCACGTCTACGGCATCAAGCCGAAGGCCTGACACACGCGAAATAGTTGTTCGACAAGAAGCCCGGCGGATTGCGCCGGGCTTGAGTTTTTGAACTGGAGAAAACAGATCGGTGGCGCGGCCCAGGCCGCGCCACTCACCGTTCAGAACTTGTAGTTCACGGCTGCGCGAACGACATGGAATCTGTTCTCGTATGTGGTCACGAGATTGGAACCTGGAGTCGACGTCGGGTTGATAACCGTCTCGTTTCCGAGATCGTAGTAGAGATATTCAGCTCTCACCGTCCAGTTGTTGGCAACCGCGTATTCCACGCCGCCACCTGCAACCCATCCAGACAGGGTCCTGCTTGTTGTGAGAGGGTTGTTCACTGCGAAGCCGGTGTAGTCAGTGCGATAGTCCACGCCGCCAAAGGCGCCGCCGCCGGTGCCGTAGATCAGCCAGCGATCCCACACCCAGCCGAGCCGGCCACGGATGCTGGCTAGCCAGTTGACGTTCTGATCCGCAACATGGTTGAAGCCGAAGGGTCCGATCGGAGCGCCGCCCGTGGTGATTGGACGGGTATTGTTATTGCGGATCCCGGTGCCCGAAATATCGCCTTCGATGCCGAGCAGCCAGTTGGGCGCGAACTGCCAGTTATATCCAACCTGACCACCGCCCACGACACCGGCCTGGTTGCCGTTGCCGAATGAGGCCGTATCAAATCCCGGGAAGAGGTCGTTTCTCTGAGTGATGGATGAGTCACTCCAGCCGCCGCCAGCATGAAGACCGGCATAGAAGCCGGTCCAGCTCCAGACAGGAGCAATGATTGGAGGCGGAGCCTTGTACCGCGGAGCCATGTCCGCGGCATATGCGCTGCCTATTGTGAAGAACGATGTACTGCTGATTGTGCAGGCCATGACGGCCGCCGTCGCAAGAAATTTCCGCATGATGCACTCCCCAAAAAAATGTCTGAGTTTGGCAGTCGAGCCGGAAATGCCCTTGAGAAAATACCATCACAAAAAGCAGCCGATGACTGTCACCTGCAAGTCACGTTCCGACAGCAATTTGAAGAGGTTAGGTCAGTGGTACTGGCGTAAGTGCCTTATTTTGAAATGCGTTTTCGTGCAATTCGCGCGCGATAGCGCGTGCATCGCGAACGAAATGAAAAAGCCCGGCGCAGTGCACCGGGCCTGAGTTTCGAAACTGGAGAAGAGAATTGATGGCGCAACCGTGAGGCCGCGCCACCAAGGACTCAGAACTTGTAGTTCACGCCTGCGCGGACGACATTCACCTTTGTGCTGAAAGTGGTGTTGTACGCGAGAGGTGGGGCCACAACCGACACGTTCGACACCGCCTCCGAGCCGAAATCGTAATAGAGATATTCGAGCCGCGCGGTCCAGTTGTTGGCAAATGCATATTCAGCGCCGCCGCCGACAGTCCAGCCCGATTTGGTCGTGTTGAAGTTGCCGGAATTGAAAAGTCCGAACCCGGTGAGGTTGGTGCGGTAGTTGATATCAGCCCAGGCCGCGCCGCCTGTTACATACACAAGCCAGCGATCCGCGGCATAGCCGAACCGGCCGCGTACGCTTGCCATCCAGTCAATGTTGCGATCAGCCTCGTGCGTAAACGCTGCGCCTATCGGCCCTCCGCCGAGCGTGATGGGTGCTGCGCTCGACTTGCGAATTCCCGTTCCGGAAATGTCGCCTTCGATGCCGAGCACCCAGTTCGGCGCGAATTGCCAGTTGTAGCCGATCTGGCCGCCGCCAACGACGCCACTGCCGTTGCCGCCCAGTCTGGCGGTGTCAAAGGGACCGAATCCCGAGACAGTCGCGGTCGCGTCGCCATCGCTCCAGCCGCCGCCGACATGACCGCCGATATAGAAGCCGGTCCAGCTCCACACCGGCGCCATGACTGGCGCCTTGGTGTAACGCGGTCCGAGATCGGCCGCTGATGCCGATGCCGACGTCACTGCAATCAACGCTGCGGCCGCAAAAAGCTTTCTCATAAATTTCTCCGTATGATCTGAATGAATTCATCTGCCCAGCCGTCCGGGGCTGCGTTCATTGTCAGCGAACAGACCCGGTTCGACGGCGCAAATCATCGTGGCGCGAAGCTAGGAGCGCAGAGAACGCGAGTCTTGGACTGCGCGGCACATCCTTGGACTAAACGCTACCCGCACTCCGATTTGAACCGGCTGTGTCTATCCAGCGACACACCCTTGGGCGGGCATTCGCCCCAAGGGTGGATGGATTTCATGGATGGCTATTCTTTTGCGATGCGCAGTTCGCGGTTGAGCGCGATCAAGGCGTTTATCGTTTCAGAGATTGATAATCCCGCGCTGTGTCTGGCGGACATTGCTGCGCATCAGGGCATTTCGTCGAGCTATGTCAGGAAGCTGTTCGCTGCCGAAGGAACGAGGTTCACGGCCTTCGTTCTCGAAACCCGACTCGAATATGTTTCGCGGATGCTGCTCGATCCCGACAACCGCGCGCAGTCCATCAGCGCCATCGCGCTGAAATGCGGCTTCAACGATATTTCCTATTTCAACCGTGTCTTCCGCCGGCGCTACGGCTGCACGCCGTCCGATCTAAGGCGAGGGCGCAGCGAAGCTGATCCGGTGGAAAGCGCGACGGCATAGCGCCGTCGCGTGGAGGCGCTCACTGCGAACGGCTGAGCTGCTCTTCGGTCACGATCCGCTCGATGTTTTCGGTCTTGCTCCGGATGCGGTATCGCACGCGGCCATCTGCCTCGATCGGCATGCAGCCAATGATCGTGTAGACGTTCGACCGGATTTTCTCGGCGCGGCCCTGGGGCCCCTGACTCTGATGATGGACGTCGTCGTTGATCGAAAAGCTGTGGGTCATGGTTTCTCCTGCTGCGGCGGGTTGTAGCAGCCGGTCGGGGTAAAGCAACGATACCGGCGGTCCTGGGCTTTGAGACAGGTTAACGCTTTGATCCGGCTCACTTTGCCTTGCGGTCGCCATACCGGTACTGTATCGCCGCCATCACATCGGGGGAGCCGCGCGGGCTGCGTGGCCGATGGCGGGATCATATCTCTTTCATACCATGTCGGGCGGGACAATTAAGTGTCTGAAATATTTAATGAAATAGACGAGGACTTGCGCCGGGAGCAGATCAAGAAGCTCTGGGAGCGGTACTCGATCTTCGTCATTGCGGCAGCGATTCTGATTGTCGCCGGTGTTGGCGGCTGGCGCGGCTACCAGTATCTCGAGGCCAAGAAGGCCGCCGAGGCCGGGGCCGCTTTCGAAGCTGCGATTGCGCTGTCCGAGCAGGGCAAGAAGAGCGAGGCCGAGGCCGCCTTCGCCAAGATCGCGTCCGACGGCTCCAAGGGTTATCGCGTGCTGGCGCGGCTGCGCGCCGCCGCGGACGCCGCAGCCGCCAACCCGCAGGCCGCTGCCAAGCTTTACGACGCCATCGCGGCCGACCCGAGCGTCTCCGCCTCGGAACAGGATCTTGCGCGCATTCGCGCTGCCGGGCTGATGATGGAAACCGAACCCTATGCGGCCATGCGCCAGCGCCTTGAACCCGCGACCGGCGAGGGCCGGACCTATCGGCACACCGCCCGCGAGTTGCTGGCCCTTTCCGCCTATCGCACCAACGATGCCGTTGCTGCCCGTCAATGGCTCGACATGATCGGCAACGATGCGCGCACGCCAGCCAGTATGCGCAGCCGTGCAGAGGCTTTGCAGGCCTTGCTGCCGCCCGCCGCGAAAAGCTGAACGAGACATCGATGCACCGCTCGCAACGCCTGATTGCCGCCACTGTCCTTGCTGCGATGTCGCTTGCCCTTGCTGGCTGTTCCAGCGGCAATTTCGACCCGACCGATCTGATGGATATGTTCGACACCAAGAAGAAGCTGCCCGGCGAGCGCCGGCCGGTTTTCCCTGAGGGTGTGCCGGGCGTCGAGCAGGGCGTGCCTCGGGATATGTACAAGGGCGCTGCCCGCCAGGATGCGCCGCCGGTTGCCGAGACACCGCCGCCTGCGCCGGAGCCGAAGGCCAAATCGAGCAAGTCCGCAGCCCGCGAGGCCGAGCCGTTCCCGACGCCGGTCGACGATGCCAGCGCGCCCGCACCGAAGATGAAGAAGCCCAAGCGGACCCGCATCACGGCGCCGGAGCCGGATGCTGAGCCCGCCGCGCCTGCGCCGCAACGGCAACAGCAGGCCGCACCGCCGCAGCAGGCCGCGCCCCAGCAGCAAGCCCCGTCCTCTTTCCCCGCGCCGCTGCCGAGCGGGGGCTTTGCGCGCTGATTTAGGCTTTCAACGCGCCCCTTTATTGACACGAGGTCCGTAAAGGGCGAACGGATCACCCATGTCTTTTGCCATCGCCATTATCGGCCGCCCCAATGTCGGCAAGTCGACCCTGTTCAACCGGCTGGTTGGACAGAAGCTCGCGCTTGTCGACGACCAGCCGGGCGTGACTCGCGACCGCCGCGAGGGCGACGGACGCCTCGGCGATCTCGAATTCACCCTGATCGATACCGCAGGCCTCGATGAAGGCCCGAAGGGCTCGCTGACCGCGCGCATGCAGGAGCAGACCGAGGCGGCAATCGCCGCCGCCGACGCGCTGATGTTCGTGATCGACGCGCGCGCGGGACTGACCCCGACCGACCGCGCCTTCGCGGACTTCGCGCGCCGCGCCAACAAGCCGGTGGTGCTGGTTGCCAACAAGAGCGAGGGCAAGCACGGCGAGGCGGGCGCGATGGAATCCTACGCGCTCGGGCTCGGCGATCCCATTCCGATTTCCGCTGAACACGGCGAAGGTCTCAGCGACCTCTACGACGCGCTGCGCGTGCTGATGCCTGAGCCGGTCGAGAGAGACGATGAAGAGGACGATCCGGAGTCGTTCGAGAATGTGGACGGCGAGGATGAAAATCTGTCGACGCGCCCGATCCGTGTCGCTGTGCTTGGCCGCCCCAACGCCGGCAAATCCACGCTGATCAACAGACTGCTCGGCGAGGAACGGCTGCTGACCAGCCCCGAAGCCGGAACGACGCGCGATTCCATCGCTGTCGATGTGATGTGGAAGGGCCGCGAGTTTCGCGTGTTCGACACCGCAGGCCTGCGGCGGCGCTCGCGTATCGAGGACAAGCTGGAAAAGCTCTCCGTCTCGGACGCGCTGCGCGCGGTGCGTTTTGCGGAAGTCGTCGTGCTGATGATGGACGCGCAGAAGAAGTTCGAGGAGCAGGATCTGCGGCTCGCCGATCTGATCGAGCGTGAAGGCCGCGCCATCGTGATCGCGGTCAACAAATGGGACCTGATGGAGCGCGCGCCGAGCCAGATCGCCAGGCTGCGGGAAGATGCCGATCACCTTCTGCCGCAGGTGAAGGGCATGCCGGTGGTCGCGGTGTCCGGCATGATGGGCGAGGGCATCGACCGGCTGATGAGCGCCATCGAGGACGCCTATGGTGTCTGGAACCGGCGCATCTCGACCGCATCGCTCAATCGCTGGTTCGAGCAGGCGGTTCAGAACAATCCGCCGCCAGCGGTGTCGGGCAGGCGGCTCAAGCTCAATTACATTACGCAGGCCAAGGCGCGCCCGCCGAGCTTCGTGGTGTTCTGTTCGCGCGCGGACGCGATCCCGGAATCCTATCTGCGCTACTTGGTGAACAGCATGCGCGGCGCCTTCGATCTGCCCGGCACGCCGATCCGCATCACGCTGCGCGAGAAGGACAACCCGTTCGCACATAAAGCCAAGCGGAAGTCTTGACGCCCGGGCAACCGGAACAATTCGTCACTCAATGAATTGATTCAGGCTTTGCCCCGGTGGGACCCGCGCGTGCGGCTCCTGCGGTCCGTTGTAGCGGAGGGTGCCATGTCGATCGGCAGGCCTAAGTTCATTTCGCTCCTTGCGCTGGTTTTCGGCGCGCTGTTCTTTATCGCGGCTTATGACGCCGCCTCGGCAAGAGGCGGAGGGCACGGCGGCGGAGGCGGCGGCTTCCATGGCGGTGGAGGCGGTTTTCGAGGCGGAGGGTTCCATGGCGGAGGTTTTCGCGGTGGTGGCGCCGCGTTTCGCGGGGGCGGATTCCGGATGGGTGGAGGGCACGCTTTCTACGGCCGGCCGCATGTCTCCCGCTCATTCTCAAGGCCGAGTTACCGGGGCGGACGGTCCTACGCCATTCATAATCGGCAATTCAATCGCAGCGCGCGGTTCAACTCGTCTCGCGGCGCCGTTGCTCGCAACGCAATGGGGACCTCGAGCACAAGAGCGCTGAACGTTCGTAACACACGCAATGCAAACGCGGTGCGGAATGCGTTCCACGCCCGTCCGGTCAACCGGGCCCTGCGCAATGCGAACGCTCTGCGTAACCCGGCGACCCGCGCGCTCGTGACAACGCGCCTCGCGACGGCAGGCTGGCATAACCACAACGGCTGGTGGCGTCATCGCCACGGCGGATTCGGATGGGTCGGACCAGTGTTCTGGCCGTTCGCCTTCTACGACATCTACGGTTACTCGCTGTGGGGCTACGACTACGACGCAGCATTCTGGGACTATGGATATCCCGACATTTATGCGGGCATCTTCGCGCCTTACGGCTACGACGATCTGATCGGCTATTCCGGTTATCTGCCGGGCTATGCTGCCCGGAGCGGGAGAGGCCGGGAGTCGTTTGCGTCGGCCGATCCGAACGATCGCGTGAGTCTGACGCAAATGTGCGGCGAGGACAGCCGCGACATCGCCGGGCTGCCGATCGACGCGATTCAGAAGGCGCTTCAGCCCGACGCAGCCCAGCGCGCGGCGCTCGACGATCTTGCCAACGCCTCGCTGAAGGCAGGGCAGGACATCAAGGCTGCGTGCCCGACGGACATTGCGCTGACGGCTCCGCGACGTCTCGCGGTCATGCAGCAGCGCATCGAGGCGATGATCGCCGCAGTGAAAACCGTGCAGCCGCCGCTTGAAAAGTTTTACGGGCTTCTGAACGACGAGCAGAAAGCGAAGTTCAACGCCCTCGCGCAGCGGCAACGGCCTGCGCGAGCCTTACAGAGCGCGAATGCGGCGCAACCGAGCTGTGACGTGTCGCAGCCCGGTGTGACCGATTGGCCGGGATCGATGATCGACCAGGCGGTGAAGCCGAGCGACGATCAGCGTAAAGGGTTGGAAGCTCTTCAGAGCGCCGCGGCCAAGGCATCGGACATGTTGAAGTCGTCCTGCCAGTCAGAGAATGCGAACACGCCGCCGGCGCGGCTCGCGGCTGTCGGCAAGCGGCTCGACACCATGCTGCAAGCGGTGAAGACCGTCCGTACTCCTCTGGACAGCTTCTACGGATCGCTCAACGACGAGCAGAAGGCGAGCTTCGACGCCATCGGCCCGAAGCAGATGAGCGCTGTGAATGAGAACGCTATCGCCCGCAACGACGAGGATACGCCGCGCCGCGCACGCAGCCGCCGTCACCATCACTATGGCAATGTCGACTACATGATCCGGCGCATGATGTCGTTCGTCCGCTGAGTCGACGACATGTTGGGTGATGCTTGCTAATTCTTGGCGGTGATGACATGCGCCCGGATCAAGCCGTCCACCGGCCCACTGCCAAACCGGTGGGCGAGGGCATCAGCGGCGATCTCCGTCGCCTTTTCAAGCAGCGATGCATCGCGCGCCTCGATCTCGTTTCGGAGGGGCGTTCCCTGACAATAGGCAACGGCAACATCGCGGGGTGATGCGGCCTTGCTTCTGTGGTCGACGGTTTCAGCGGAAATGACCGAGAAACCCGCGGCGGTCAGTTCATCGCGTATTCTCGCAACATCGTGGTAGCCGTGCGGAGTGCGGGCCATGAACATGGGCGGGTCTTGCGGAAACAGCGTCGCCAATGACGTAGTCACGACATCGGCGAATTCGTTGTTGCCGATCCGGTCCCATACATTGAAGAAAAAATGGCCGCCCGGCTTCAGGACGCGGCGGGCCTCGCTGAAGCCCTTGATCTTGTCGGGAAAGAACATCGCGCCGAACTGGCAGGCAACGACGTCAAATTCCTGATTACCGAACGGCAGGGCGAGCGCGTCGGCCTGCTGCCAGGTAACCTGACCTGTCATCCGATCAGCCTGAGGCTGCTTTGCCATGGCATGATCTAGCATCGGCTGATTGAGGTCGGTCGCGACGATCCGGGTCGTGGCGGGAAGCCGCGACACCATCGCGCGCGTCAGGACACCCGTTCCGGCAGCGGTTTCCAGCACACTCGCCGGATCGGTTCTTGCGATCCGCCCGGCGAGGTCGTCTGCGTAAGGCTGGAAAATGAGAGGAACAAACAATCTGTCGTAAATCTCGGGAATTGATCCCGAGAACAGTTTGTCGGTTGCGTCCATGCGATCCTCCGTGATGTGGAAGAAGGAGCGCTTCTCACTCGCGTTTAGTTCGCCCGCGTCCAGGTCGACGACTTGCAGATCATCCCGCCCATGGCGCAGCCTGCCGTGGTCAGCGTGCTGCCCGAGAGCGACATCTTGCCGGAATAGGTCTTGCCGTCTTCCGGATTGAACGCCGAGCCCTTCCACGCATCGGTGCCGTCCGGCTTCATGTCGTAGAAGATCCGCTGGCCAACCTTGGCAGGCGTCTCGACGCCCGGCTTGAGCCAGACGAGCGATCCGCAATACGCGCCGCCGCCGCATGGGCCGATCTTGACCTTGGACGCGCCGGTATCGCGCAGCCATGTTCCGCTTGGATCGCCGGCAAATGCAGATGTCCCCATGAGCGCGAGAGCAGCGATTGCGGCTGCAATTTTCAATGCCATTCCGTTTCCCCTCAAATATGCGGCAGCCTCTTTGTGCGGGCTTGCGCAAATTGAACAGGGGGACGTGAGGGGTGTCAACCGCACGGCCTTGTGGCGGACGTTACTCCACCGGCGTGCGGAAGCTCTTCAGTGTCTTCGACGGATAGTCGAAGAATTTTCCGGTCTCAAGCCACGAGGGCGCGCACATCGGCACGATGAACTCCGCCGCTTGTTCGGGCGTGTCGAGAATCATCGGGTCCTCGCCGGGCATTACAGTGGCGCGCATGCGGGTGCGGATCGGACCAGGGCTGAACAGATTGACGCGGATCGGCGTGGTCGCGGTCTCGTTAGCCCAGACGCGCACGAGGGCATCGAGGGCGGCCTTCGACGCCGCGTAGGGGCCCATATAAGCGGTGGCCTTGTGGGCAATGCCGGAGGTGATGAACACCGCGCGGCCTGCATCGGATTTTTGCAACAGCGGCTCCATGCAGCGGATCAACTGGAAATTCGCGGTGGTGTTGACCGCGAACATGTTGTCCCAGAATTTCGGATCGGTGTGACCGAGCGGCGAGGACGTTCCCGCGACACCCGCATTGCCGATCAGAATGTCGAGCTTGCCGTGACGCTCATTGAGCGCGGCGCCGAGCCGGGCGATGCCATCGAGATCGGTCATGTCCAGCGGGACCAGCGTGGCGTTGCCGCCGTCGGCGCGAATGTCGTCGTCGAGTTCTTCGAGACCGCCTTGGGTGCGCGCAACCGCGATGACATGGGCACCGGCCCGCGCCAGTGCGCGCGCCGTGGCGTAGCCGATGCCGCGCGATGCGCCGGTGACAAGAGCGAGGCGGGAGGCGAGAGGTTTGGTCATAGGGAAAGCCCGAATTTTTCCCGCGCCCCGCTTGCGGGGAGAGGGTGGCAAGCCGCGTCGGCGGCGCGCCGGGTGAGAGGCCTGCTATTGCATAATGCCGCGCGTGAATAAACCCATGCCGGACTTGCCCCTCATCCGATCTCGTTATAGCGATCCGGCCTCTCCCCGCAGGGCGGGGAGATGTCTGGGAGGAAGGCCGTTCCGAACCGTGCTACATGGTCCGGCATGACCCCGAACTCCCCAGCCGCCGCCGGACACCGGTGGCGGGCCATGTCGATCGCTGATCTGCCCCTGGTCAACAAGCTGGCCGCCCGCATTCATCCGGACTACCCGGAGGATGACGCGGTCTTTGCCGAACGGCTGCGGCTCTATCCGCAAGGTTGCCGGGTGCTGGAGGGCGAGCATGGTCTTGTCGCCTATATCGTCAGTCATCCGTGGCGGCATCTGGAACCGCCGCCGCTGAATGCATTGCTTGGGGCGCTGCCGTTCCAGCCATCCACGTTCTACATCCACGATCTCGCGCTGGCGCCGGAAGCGCAGGGCACCGGTGCAGGAGCAAGCATTGTTGCGTCGCTCGCGGACCATGCCGCTGCCGGCGGCCACTCCAGCATGTCGCTGATCGCGGTCAACGGCTCCGCAGGCTTCTGGCAACGGCAGGGGTTTCGAGCGGTGCACGACCCGCTGCTGGAGTCCAAGCTGCGCAGCTATGGCGACGATGCCTGCTTCATGTCGCGGACACTTCAGGCGCCCGGCTGGCACCCGTCCTCGCAACAGATCGGCGCGCTGTACGAGCGTCATGCCGCAGCGTTCGACCGCGATCGCGGCAAGCGGCTGGTCGAGCGTGTATGGTTCGAGCGTTTCAGAAATGTCATGCCCGACGGTGCGGACGTGCTCGATCTCGGTTGCGGATCGGGTGAGCCGGTCGCGCGCTATTTGATCGAGTGCGGGCATCGCGTGACCGGTGTCGATTCATCGCCGACGCTGATCGGCCTGTGCCGCTCGCGCTTTCCAGGTGAGACGTGGATCGCGGGCGACATGCGCGAGGTTTCTCTGTCGAGACGCTTCGGCGGCGTTGTGGCCTGGAACAGCTTCTTTCATCTGACGCCGGACGATCAGCGCGCGATGTTCAGGATTTTTAAGGATCACGCTGATCCCGGCGCAGCGCTGATGTTCACCAGCGGGCCGCGGGCAGGCGAGGCGATCGGCACGTATCAGGGCGAGCCGCTCTATCACGCCAGTCTCGATCCGGCGGAATATGAGACGCTGCTTGCCGCGCACGGCTTTTCAACCGTGCAGCATGTCATTGAGGATCAGGATTGCGGAGGGCTGACGGTGTGGCTCGCGCGGACGCAGACCCCTTGAGCCGACGCATCCGCCGTAAAGCCTATGATCAGCTCGCCTCCGCCAGCAGCGAGAGCTGATGCTGCGGCTGTTCGACCTGTGTCTGGTCTGTAAGGTGCGTCGGGTACGCGCCGGTGAAGCAGTGATCCGCGAACTTCGGATTGGCCGGATCGCGCGCCGGCTCGCCCATGGCGCGGTACATGCCGTCGATCGACAGGAACGCCAGCGAGTCCGCGCCGATGATCTGCCGCATTTCCTCGAGCGTATGTGTCGCCGCCAGAAGTCCGCCACGGTCCGGCAGGTCGATGCCGTAGTAGTCCGGATTGACGATCGGCGGCGAGGCGAGGCGGAAATGAACTTCCTTCGCCCCGGCGTCGCGCATCATGCGCACGATCTTCTTGGAGGTGGTGCCGCGCACCAGTGAGTCGTCGATCAGGATGATGCGCTTGCCTTCGATGGCGGCGCGGTTGGGCGCGTGCTTCATGCGCACGCCAAGCTCACGCACGCTCTGCGTCGGCTGAATGAAGGTGCGGCCGACATAGTGGTTGCGGATGATGCCAAGCTCAAACGGCACACCCGAGTGCTGGCTATAGCCCACGGCCGCAGGTACGCCGGAATCCGGCACCGGCACGATCACGTCGACGTCGACATGGCTTTCCCGCGCAAGCTGCGCGCCGAAGGCCTTGCGGACTTCGTAGACCGAGCGGCCGCCGACGATGGAGTCGGGCCGCGAGAAATAGATGTATTCGAAGATGCAGGGGCGGGGCGGCTGCGGCGGGAACGGCTTGTGGATCTCCGTGCCCTTCTCGTCGAACACGATGACTTCGCCGGGCTCGATGTCGCGGACATATTTCGCGCCGATGATGTCGAGCGCGCAGGTCTCGGAGGCGAGGATCGGACAGTTGTCGAGTTCGCCGAGCACCAGCGGGCGGATGCCGAGCGGATCGCGCGCGCCGATCAGCTTCTTGTTGGTCAGCGACACCAGCGCATAGGCGCCCTCGATGGCGCGAAGAGCTTCGATATAGCGCTCGATGAAACGGCCGCGCTTCGATTGCGCGACCAGATGCAGGATCACCTCGGTGTCGGTGGTCGATTGCATCATCGCGCCATGGCGGACGAGTTCGCGCCGCAGCGTCAGGCCGTTGGTGAGATTGCCGTTGTGGCCGACGGCAAAGCCGCCTGCATTGAGTTCGGCGAACAGCGGCTGCACGTTGCGAAGAATGGTGCCGCCGGTGGTGGAGTAACGGACATGGCCGACGGCCATATTGCCGGGAAGGCGTTCGATCACTTCGGCGCGGGAGAAGGTGTCGCCGACGAGGCCGAGGCGGCGTTCGGAATGAAAACGGTGGCCGTCGTAGGTGACGATGCCGGCGGCTTCCTGGCCGCGATGCTGAAGGGCGTGAAGGCCGAGGGCAGTAATGGCGGCGGCTTCGGGATGCCCGAAGATGCCGAACACGCCACACTCCTCGCGGAGTGTGTCTCCGTTCAGATCCTTGTCCAGATCGTCATCCAGGTCGTAGTCGGATTTGGAGGGAGGAGTGGAGTGATCGCCGGAAGGGGTTTTCATATGGTCCACCGCGCCCTTGTCTGAGGCAGGACTAGAACTGAATCTAGCGTCCTGCGGCTTTGCCTTCGATCAACTGCTTCATGCCGTCACGGGCTGTTTTCCCGTACCCGCCGTCGTTCCCCACCGTTGCCGTTGTGCGCGGTTCGGGAGCTGCATCAGTCTGCTGCTCCTCGTCGCCCTTTTTCTTGAACCTCTTCAAGATGGTGTTCTCGGGGTCATCCGGCAAGAGGCCCATCAGCCAATCGCCGGTTCCCTGCAACATCACCCGCGACTTGGCGTTACGGACCCAATCTGGCTGTTGTTTGTCCGGCACCAGCCAGGCGAAGAACAAAAATGCCACCACCATGATCAACAAGCCGCGAGCGAGGCCAAACAGGAAGCCCAGGGTGCGGTCGAGCGCGCCGATCCGCGAATCGAGGATCATATCCGAGATGCGGACCGTGATGATCGACACCACGATCAGTGTCAGGATGAACACGCCGGCTACGACGGCTACCGCCGCGACGGTTTCGTTGTTGAAGTACGTTTTCGCAGTCGGCAGCAGCTTCTGATAGGCGTAGAGCGTGGTCAGGGCTGCGGCGCCCCAGGCCGCGATCGACAGAATCTCGCGCATGAAACCGCGGATCATCGCCAGAAGGCCCGATAACAGCATCACGGCAAGAACGATAATGTCGAGAAGCGTTATCGGCATCGGCTGGTCAGATCCGCTTTCAGTTTCAAAACCCCGAATCGGGTTGTCTCAGGTCCGGATAGCTGACGGCCATATCGCACGTCCCGCAAGGGCCGGGAACCCGCAAAAACCCAGACATCAACGGCAAAACTGCATCGCTCTTATGGATCGCCTGTTGCGGTTAACGATCCGTAGCGGGCGCAATCGGCAGCCGTTGCAACGTCGCGGGCTATATAGCGGCCGGTCACGCCAGCGTCACGCCGCCTTTGGTTCTCAACAGGCTTGATTCAGCCTGAAGCTGCGGTTTTCCCCCGGGCTGTGGCTTTGCTGCCCCGCGCGGCAATGTCCGCGACCAGCGAGGTCAGCGATCCCACCGTATTGAGCGACAATCCGGCGTCGCCGCCGGTATCGCCGCGCGCGTTTTCAGGCAGCACGGCGCGGCCGAAGCCGAGCTTGGCGGCCTCCTTCAGCCGGGCCGAGGTCTGGGCCACCGGCCGGACCGCACCCGACAGCGAGATTTCGCCGAAATAGACCGCATCGACCGGCAACGGCGCGTTGGCGAGCGACGACACCAGCGCCGCTGCTGCCGCCATGTCTGCCGCAGGCTCGTTGATCCGCAGGCCGCCGGCGACATTGAAGTAGACGTCGTAGCCGGAGAGCTTGACCCCGCAATGCGCCTCCAGCACCGCGAGCACCATCGAAAGGCGGCTGGATTCCCAACCCACCACCGCGCGTCGCGGCGTTCCAAGCGTTGTCGGCACAACCAGCGCCTGCAGTTCGACCAGCACCGGGCGCGTGCCTTCAAGACCGGCGAACACGGCTGTGCCGGGGCTGCCGAGATCGCGCTCGGACAGGAACAGTTCGGATGGATTGGAGACTTCGCGCAGGCCCAGACCGGTCATCTCGAACACACCGATTTCGTCGGTAGGACCGAAGCGGTTCTTCACCGCGCGCAGGATGCGGAACTGCTGCGAGCCTTCGCCCTCGAAGCTCATCACCGCATCGACCATGTGCTCGACCACACGGGGGCCGGCGATCTGGCCGTCCTTGGTGACGTGACCGACCAGAATAAGGGCCGCGCCGGATTTCTTTGCGAAGCGGATCAGTGCCTGTGCCGATGCGCGGACCTGCGTCACCGTTCCGGGCGCGGATTCGACGGTGTCGGTCCACATGGTCTGGATCGAATCGATCACCACGAGGCGAGGCGGGGTTCCTTCCGACAGCGTGGCGATGATGTCTTCGACGGAGGTCTGCGCGGCCAGTTGCACCGCGGCGTCGGCGAGACCGAGACGCGCGGCGCGAAGACGGACCTGCGCGACGGCCTCTTCACCCGAGATGTAGACCACGCGATGTCCCGCGCGCGCCATCAGGCTGGTGGCCTGGGTCAGCAGTGTCGATTTTCCGATGCCGGGATCGCCGCCGACCAGCAGCACCGAGCCGCGGACGAAGCCGCCGCCGGTGACGCGATCGAGTTCACCCATTCCGGACGACAGGCGGGGCGCGTCGGGACTCGAACCGGTGAGGGTTTCCAGCGCGAACGGCCGGCCCTTGCGCTTGGGGCGCAAGTTCGCGGGCATGGACGTCGCGCCGGTCGTGTCTTCTTCAGACAGCGTATTCCATTCACCGCAGGATTCACATTTGCCCTGCCATTTATTGTAGGCAGCTCCGCAATTCTGACAGACGAAGGAGAGCGCGTTTTTCGCCATGGAGGGGCCTGCCAGCGTCGGAGCAAGGGAATCTTACGTTCCTCTTTTGTTCACATAAAGCGTTAAAAAGTCAACCCATGTCCGCGCCGCGCTGATAGCCGGTTACCGTTTCACCGGCATATGCTGCCGCCATCAGAACAATGACCGCGCGTGACCGATCCGGCACGACCCGGCACTGGGGAGTAAATTTCATGAAATGGATTGCCGCCATTGCCGGCCTCGTCCTCGCGAGCGCCGCTCATGCCGCCGACGTACCGAAATTTCAGGTCGATGCACAGTGGCCGAAGCCGCTGCCCAACAACTGGATCATGGGGCAGGCCGCCGGCGTCGCCGTCGATGCGCAGGATCATGTCTGGGTGGTGCAGCGGCCGCGCACGCTGACCGACGACGAGAAGGCGGCAAGCTTCAACCCGCCGCGCACAAAGTGCTGCATGCCCGCGCCGCCGGTGATGGAGTTCGACCAGCAGGGAAATCTGGTCAAGGCATGGGGCGGCAAGGGCGAGGGCTACGACTGGCCGTCGAACGAACACGGCATCTACATCGATGCGAAGGGTTTCGTCTGGCTCGCGGGCAACGGCGAGACCGACGGGCAGATCCTGAAATTCACCCGGGAGGGCAAGTTCGTAATGCAGATCGGCAAGTCCGGTCCGCAGACCGACAGCAAGGACACCACGCGCCTTGGACGTCCGGCCAATATGACGGTCGATACCGCAGCGAACGAGGTCTATGTCGCGGACGGCTACTACAATCACCGCGTCATCGTGTTCGATAGCGAGACCGGCGCGTTCAAGCGGATGTGGGGCGCCTACGGCAAGCCGCCGACGGATGAGCGGATGGGCGGGTACAATCCCGATGCGCCGCCGTCTCAGCAATTCGCCAACCCGGTGCACTGCGTGCGCATCGCGAAGGACGGGCTTGTCTATGTCTGCGACAGACAGAACAACCGCATTCAGGTGTTCAGGAAGGACGGCAGCTTCGTAAAGGAGATGTTTATCGAGAAGCAGACGCTGGCGAACGGCTCGGTGTGGGATCTCGAAATCTGGAATGATCCCAGGCAGACCTTTCTGATCAATGCGGATGGCGCCAACAACGAGGTTCGTACGCTGGTGCGTGAAAGCGGGGAGATCGTCGGGCGCTTCGGCCGCAACGGCCGCATGGCCGGCGACTTCCACTGGATTCACAATCTGGCGCTGGATTCCAAGGGCAACATCTACACGACCGAAGTCGACAACGGAAAACGCGCGCAGAAATTCCTGCTGATCGGCAACATGGTGCTGAAGAAGCGGAGTGCGAAGTAGGGCGCGATATCCGTCATTCCTGAGGTGCGAGTTGTTGCGAGCCTCGACGGATGACGGTTGCACCGGTTCCCGCCGTCGCCCTTCGAGGTTCGCCGCAAAAGCGGCTCACACCTCAGGGTGACGGCTTTTTCTTACCGTGCGTCGATCACCAGTTCGGTGCGAACATTGCGAACGTCCACCTCGAACTCCATGCCGATCACGGGTGGCCACGCCGGATACCAAGCGAGGCCGATCTGGCTCACCCTGTATTCGGCGAATACCGTATCGAGCAGCGGGCGAACGTCGTGCACCGTGTAGATCTGCGCGGCTGTCACCGCATCCCACTTGCAGCCGAGCGCATCGACGCGCTCGCGCATCGCGTTCATGACGAAGCGTGCCTTGATTTCCAGTCCCTTCAATGACACGTCACGGCCGCCGACGATGCGGTCGGTTGTCACGCCATCGCGGATTTCGGGCTTGCCCGAAATTAGGAAATCGCCCGAGGCTCCGGCTCCGGCTTCGGGTACGGTGTAGGTGAAGGCGAAGAACATCGCCTCGCTCGGCACTTCCGTGATCGGCGCAAGATTGCTGCGCGCCAGCGGATTGATGTCGCCGGCCTTGCACCCCCACTGATGCAGGGTCTTCAAATACTCTGCGTTGAAAGCCTGAAACTGCTCGCCGGTCATGGCGGCAGGCGAGCGCAGTTCGCAGGCGGCCAGCGCAGTGATGGGGCGGCCTTCGCGTTCGAGATGCGCCTTGATGAAGGCGAAGCCGTCAGCCATCGGGATCGGGCGCGCGAAGCGCACCCGGCGCAGCGCGTATCCCGGCATCGCCGCGATACCGCTTGAGAACGGCCCGCCGGGCGAAACGATGAACCTGTAGTTTCCGGGTTTGAATTCGGTGATGTCGGGCATGCGATTGTCCTTCTTTTTATTGGGCATGTCCCCTTTCGGGATCATGCCGTTACTCGCCACCTTTGTAGACGCGGGTGTAGCGCCGGCCGAGACTGGTCAGTACCTCGTAGCCGATGGTGCCGAAGTGGTGCGCAAGCTCATCCACCGTGATCTCATTGTTGAGAAGCGATACCAGCGCGCCGCGGCGGGTCGCACCGGGCGGCACGGCGGTGATCTCGATGGCCATCAGGTCCATCGAGATGCGTCCGGCAACCGGGCAACGCTTGCCCGCGACCATCACTTCGGCGCTGCGCATGTTATCGATGCTGCCTGCGGCACGGAAATATCCGTCGGCATAACCTGCCGTGACGATCGCCAGTCGCGTCGGCTGCCGCGCCGTCCAGGTGCCGCCGTATCCGACGTGCTCGCCCTTCTCGATGTTGCGGACCTGCGCCACGCGCACCTTGAGATCGACCACCGGCAGCATCGGCGTATCGGCTTCCGGCGTTGGATTGACGCCGTAGAGTGCCGCGCCCGGACGTACTAGATCGAAATGGAATTGGGGTCCCAAAAAAATCCCGGACGAATTGGCCAGCGAGGCGGGGACGCCGGAGAACTGCGAGGCGATTTCGCGAAATGCCGCGACCTGTCGTCCGTTGGCCGGATCGTGCAGCATCTCGGCGCTGGTGAGGTGGCTCATCACCAGCGAGATGCCGTGATTGCCGTTCTTGATCCGTGGCAGCAGCGCCTGCGCTTCCATGACGCGGAAGCCGAGACGGTTCATGCCGGTGTCGATGTGGATCGCTGCCTGACCTTCCCAGCCGCTGGTCTTGCGAAACGCGTCCCACTCGGCGAGTTCGGTGGCGTCGCCGATCACCGGACGGCAATCGATCTTCGCAAACTGATCGCCTGAGCCCGGGAAAAATCCATCGAGCACGTAGATAGCAGAGGTGGGCGTAACCTCGCGCGCCGCGCGCGCCTCGTCCAGCGTGGCGACAAAGAAGGTCCGGCATCCTGCGCGCGCCAGCGCACGGGTCACCTGTGTGATGCCGCAGCCATAGGCGTCGGCTTTCACGACGGCGGCGCAGTCCGCAGGCACCGCATGGCTTTCGAGTTTGCGCCAGTTGGCGACGATGGCGTCGAGGTCGATGGTCAGAACGCCGGTCGCGCCGGCAGGCATGCGGATGTCCGCAGTATTCGCAGCAGTGCCAGATGTGGCGGTCTTGAGATCGGAAGCAGGAGGCATTGGCTCGGGCAGAGGTTCGCAGTGTGATTCAACAGTTGAACCGCACCCTAGCACACTCTTTGCGAGCGAAAGTATGTCCGATCAGCCAAATCGTTCGGGCGCCTGGCCGTCATGCGCAAGGTCGCCGAACCGCGTGACGTTGGCGTCGAAGTGCAGGTTGATGGTGCCGGTGGGGCCGTGACGCTGTTTGCCGATGATGACTTCGGCCTTGCCGTGGACCAGCGACATGTCGAGCATCCATTTTTCATGCTCGGGCGTACCGGGGCGCGGCTCCTTGCTCTGGAGATAGTATTCCTCGCGATACACGAACAGCACCACGTCGGCGTCCTGCTCGATCGATCCCGATTCACGCAGGTCCGCGAGCTGCGGGCGTTTGTCGTCGCGGTTTTCGACCTGACGTGACAACTGCGACAGCGCAATGATGGGGACGTTCAATTCCTTGGCCAGCGCCTTGAGGCCGGTGGTGATCTCGGTGATTTCCTGCACGCGGTTGTCGGAGCGTTTTCCCGATCCGGACAGGAGCTGGATGTAGTCGATGATCAGAAGATCGAGACCTTTTTGCCGCTTCAGCCGCCGCGCCCGCGCGGTGAGCTGCGAGATCGAGATGCCGCCGCTGTCATCGACATAGAATGGCAGGTTCTGCATTTCGATGGAGTGGTCGCGAATCTTTTCGAAATCCCGCTCGCTGATGCCGCCACGGCGGATCGAACTTGATGAAATACCGGTACGCTCGGACAAAATACGGGTGGCGAGCTGTTCCGCCGACATTTCCAGCGAGAAGAAGCCGACAATGCCACCATCGACCGATTTCATCTGACCGTCGGCCTGCACTTCGCCGCGCCAGTTGCGCGCGATGTTGAAGGCGATGTTGGTCGCGAGCGCCGTCTTGCCCATCGCGGGGCGTCCGGCGAGGATGATCAGGTCGGACGGCTGAAGACCGCCCATCTTGGTGTCCATGTCGCGCAGGCCGGAGGCGAGGCCCGACAGGTTGCCGTCGCGACTGTAGGCGGCGGCGGCCATGTCCACGGCCGTCGTCAGCGCCCGCGAGAATTTCTGGAAGCCGCCGTCGTAGCGTCCGGACTCGGCGAGTTCGTAGAGCTTCTTTTCCGCGTCCTCGATCTGCGCGCGCGGTGCGAAGTCCACCGGCGCGTCGAACGCGACATTGACCATGTCCTCGCCGACGCGAATGAGATCGCGCCGGATCGACAGATCATAGACGGTGCGCCCGTAATCCTGCGCGTTGATGATGGTCGTCGCCTCGGCGGCGAGGCGGGCGAGGTATTGCGCGACCGTCATGCCACCGAGATCGGTGTCCGCTGGAACGAAGGTCTTCAGCGTGACCGGGGTCGCGATCTTGCCGGCGCGGATCAGGCTGCCTGCGGTCTCAAAAAACAGTTGATGAATCGGCTCGAAGAAGTGCTTCGGCTCAAGGAAGTCCGAGACACGGTAAAAGGCGTCGTTGTTGACCAGGATGGCGCCGAGAAGTCCCTGTTCGGCCTCGATATTGTGAGGCGCAACCCGGTAAGCCGGCGTGCCGGCTTCCGGCGCGAGCTTGATAATGTTCGAATCACTAATGGCCATAGCGGGAGAGTATGCTTCCAATTCGGCGAATACGGGGCGCGTATCAAGCACCGCGGCAGGGCCGGGTGAAAGCGCCATATGGTCTTATGCACGATTCACACAACTTGTTTCGAATGAAACTTGGATTGTCATCAGCGTGAGGCTTGACCGGCCTATGCGCCTGCGCCAGCCGGTTTATTCTCCCGCCAGCCGCAATACCGGTCGTTTCTTAGCCTCCACACCGCGCAGCCGCTCCTCCTCGCGGGCGATGTAATCGCGCGTGATCGGAACCGCGTCCTGCTTCCTGGTGAGCTGAATCTGGAACACCATGCTATTCTGCTTGCGGAACGACATTTCGGACGCACCCAGATAGAATTCCCACATCCGGACAAAGCGTTCGTCGTAAAGCTTCGCAGCTTCCTCGCGCCGGGCGAGGAAACGCTCGCGCCAGGCTTTCAGCGTTTCGGCATAATGCAGCCGCAGGATTTCGATGTCGGCGACCAATAATCCTGCCCGCTCGATCGCCGGCAGGACTTCCGACAGCGCGGGAATGTACCCGCCGGGGAAAATATACTTTGCGACCCACGGGTTGGTAATGCCGGGCCCTTCCGGGCGGCCAATGGAATGCAGCACCATCACGCCGTCGTCGGTGAGCAGTTCCGCGCAACGCTTGAAATAGGTCTCGTAGTAGTCGACGCCGACGTGCTCGAACATGCCGACCGACACGATGCGGTCGAACGGGCCGGGCGTCTCGCGATAATCCTGCAAGCGGAATTGCGCGCGGTCGGTCAGGTTGAGTTCGCTGGCGCGCGCGTTGGACACGCCGAGTTGCTCTTCGGACAGGGTGACGCCGGTGACATGCGCTCCTGTCATTTCCGCGAGATAAAGACCGAGTCCGCCCCAGCCGGAGCCGATGTCGAGCAGGCGGTGGCCGGGCTTGACCAGAAGCTTGGCGGCGAGGTGGCGCTTCTTGGCAAGCTGGGCGTCGTCGAGCGTTGAATCCGGCGTCTCGAAGTAGGCGCAACTGTATTGCATGTCGGCGTCGAGGAAGAGCCGGTACAGCCGGCCGTCGAGATCGTAGTGGCTGGCGACGTTGCGTTTCGAGCGGGCGGGCGGATTGAACTGTTGCCAGTGCCGGATCAGGTAGCGAAGCCACCAACGGGACCTGGACCAGCGCGGCACCAGATCCGGCTGACCAAGTACGATTTCCAGCAGATCCGTTATCGACCCGGTTTCGACCACGAAGTCGCCGTCGGTGTAGATTTCGCCCAGCGCAAGTTCGGGGTCGAGCAACAGGTGACGTTCGGCTTCCTTCGTCAGAAACCTCACCGCGACCGGCTTCCCGGCGCCATCGCCGCAGGTGAAGGTTGCCCCGCTTGTCATCGTAAACGTCACTGAGCCACGCCGGATGAACTGGCCCAGGAAAAACCGCAGCAATCGATCCATCGAACGCATGTCCAACGATCCAAAGTGGTCTCACATCCCATAAATGTTGGCAATTTTTGTTCCGGTTTCAATCGCAATTTGCCGTAGGTGGCGGCCGCGGAAGGCTGCTTTGCGTTTTTGTCCGGTGAGCGGAGGGCGGCATGCCGAAAGGGAGCGGCTTTGGCGGGCTGTGACCGGCTCACGCAGTTGCGAAATATCCAATACCGGCGACTTCTTCCTCGCTTGGCGCTGCACAGAATTCGTTCAGCCGGTGCCTCTCAAGACTGGATTCCTTCTTGACGATGGCTGCGAGCCACACGTGGTTGGGATCTGCGTTTTTCTCCGGCGGCTGCGGTGATAGACTGTCTCCCGAGTCCCGGGTCGTGCCGGGATCGTGGCCGGAGTGGTGCTTGTGATCACTTGGCGCGGCATCGTTGGCTTGATGACTGCCGGACTTTTGTTCGGCGCCGTCAGCGCATCTGCGCAACATCAGCACCCGCCGCAGGACGAACAAATCCACGAGAAGTTTTATTCGACATGGATGAGGCCGGATAACCCTCATCTATCCTGCTGCAGTCAACACGACTGCTACCCGACCGAAGCTCGCAGCGAAGACGGCGTCTGGTTTGCCAGGCGCCGTGAAGACGGAAGGTGGCTCCGCGTTCCTCCGGAGAAAGTCGAGCAGAAGCGGGACAATCCCGATGGGCGCAGCCACCTCTGCGCGCCCAGACCGGAGCGCGCGTATAGCGCGGACGTCTTCTGTTTCACCCCCGGCAGCGGAATCTAGCCCGGCCGGAACGAGGTTCAGCAATATCAACAACGTTACCCTGATGCGAAATCTCGGTGCTTCCATTCGCGTTATAATCCGCTAAAGGTGACCCGAGGCTGAGGGCAGGGGTGAACCGCCATCCGTCCTTTGACTGGCTATTGATCTGGAGACCTTGGATGTTGAGCCGAGCGCTCATTTTGGCGGCGGTGGCTTTCGTATTGGGCTGTTTCGGGGCAATCCCGGCGGACGCGCAGAATCTCGAAGCCGGCAAGCCTCCCTCCCAGATTTTCTCCGGCACCTGCTCGCTCTGCCACAAGAGTTCGCGCGGATTGCTGAAAACCGTCTCGCCCGGATCGCTGCCAGGTTTCCTGCGCCAGCACTACACCACCAGCACCGACATGGCCGCGGCCATGAGCGCCTATGTTCTCTCCAACGGCGCCGCCAATGCAGCGCCTGGCGGCAACCTGACCAAGCAGGGTCAGGAGGCGAAAACCGGTCCGAAACCGGCACAGGAGCCGGGTCCGGAACAGGCCGCCAAGGGCCGTAAGCCGACCCGCGAAGCCTCCCGGCCGGATGCCGACGGGTTGCACAATGGTCAGCCCGATCCTCAAACGCTGACGGCAAAGCAGAAGGCCGCTGCGGAACGGCGGGCCGCGCGACAGGCGGCCCGAGAGGCTGCGAAAGCGGGCAAGGACGGCTTGCCGCCAAAGAACGAAGCTCGCCATGGCGAGCAGCCCGCAGAGGCGGCCAAACCGGACGTCAAACCCGAGGCAGACAAGGCCGAGCCGCCCAAGGACTCTAACAAGACCGAGACCGCCAAGGTGGACGGAACGCGTGCCGATCCGGTACCTGCTGTCACGCCTGCGCCGAAGGAGGCTGAAAAGCCTGCCGAAGTGGCCGTGGCTCCTCCGAAACAGGATGCGCCGTCGGGTCCGCTGACTATCGACATCGGGCCTGCACCGACACCGAAACCCGTGGTTTCGGCTGGTCCGCCGCCGGTTCCGGCGGGAAACCCGGTGCCGCCAATCTCCCGCTAATCCGCTATCTGGCCGCGCAGCGGGTTGCCGCGCGATGACTGCCGTCTTGACTGGAGTCGTACTCTAGAGCGATACTCCAGTCGACAGGGATGGCAACGATGGCCGGTGCGCGCGACGATCTGCTGACCGCGGCTTTGGCGGTGTTCGATCAGGATGGTTTCGAGGGCGCGACCGTGGCCGCGATCCGTGAACGCGCCGGCGCATCCAACGGCAGCTTCTTCCACTTCTTCAATTCAAAGCGCGAACTCGCGGGCACGCTGTTTCTCGAACTGCTGCGGCGCTATCACATCGCCATGCTCGACGTGATCGATCCGCCTCCCGGCGCAGAGGAAGGCATCGCACGTCTGATCCGCACGCATCTGGACTGGGTCGTCAACAACCGCCGCGAAGCCAATTTTCTGTTCGAGATCTCGCGCAGCGAGTGGGCGCAGGACGTGCGCGACGCGCGCAAGGCGCGCAACGCGACGGTTGCGGAAGGCGTCGAGGCATGGCGCGCGCCACTCGTGGCAAGTGGTGACCTGTTGCCGATGAAGGCATCGCTGTTTCTGAGCCAGATTATCGGACCCGCTCAGTTCGTGTGCCGCTCGTGGCTGTCGGGCCGCGATCCCACCGATCCGCGCCATCATGCCGATGCGCTGATCGCATGCGCAATTCGCGCGCTGACTGCGAAGGGAGGCCGATAATGCTTCAGACAGATACGGAGTTCACACCCATCGCCGCGCACATCCGCAACAACGTCATGCGGCAGGGATTCATGACTCATGTCGGCGCGGAGGTGACCGATCTCACGCGCGGCACATGCGTCCTGTCGGTGGATCGCCGGCCGGAGCTGTTGCAGCAGAACGGATTCTTCCACGGCGGTGTCACCGCCTTCCTGATCGACAACGCGACCACGATTGCGGCTGCGACAGTGAAGGGGCAGGCGGCGCTGACCGCGGAGTACAAGCTGAACCTGCTCGCACCGGCGTCGGGGGATCGATTGATCTGCCGCGCGCGGGTTGTGAAGCCGGGACGGCAAGTGTCGGTCGTCGCGGCCGACGTGTTCTGTGTCATCGACGGCGCCGAGAAACACACCGCCACCGCGCTGGCATCGATTGCGATGATCGACCAGGCCTTCGCGCCGAAGGTTGTCAGCTAAACAAAAAACCCGGCCGCGATGGGCCGGGTTTCTATTGTATTGTAACGGCTTGCGCCGACGTCTTACTTCTCTTCGGCAGGAGCAGCCGGCTCGGCAGTGTCGTCGTGCTGCGCTTCCGGATCGAAGAACTCGCCGGCAGCGGCGATAGCTTCTGCGGCCGCATCGCGGTCTTCCTGACGGCTGTTGACGTCTTCGCCGCGGTTGATGCGCTCGGCTTCCGCTTCGGAGCGGGCCACCGTCGTCGACACATGCACTTCGACTTCAGGATGCACGGCGATGGTGATCTTGTGCTGGCCGATGATCTTGATCGGCGCGTCGAGCAGCACCTGCTGACGGTTGAGCGAGACGCCGTCGGCTTCGAGCGCGGCCATGATGTCGCGCACCGACACCGAACCGTAGAGCTGGCCGGTTTCCGACGCCTGACGGATGATGACGACGTTGCGGCCGTCGATCTTCTTGGCGACCTCGGTGGCTTCGCCCTTGGCCTTGATGTTCTTGGCCTCGAGGTCGGCCTTCATGCCGTCGTACTTCTCGCGGTTTTCCTTGGTCGCGCGCAGAGCCTTGTTGCGCTTGAGCAGGAAGTTGCGGGCGAACCCGTCCTTCACTTTGACCACGTCGCCCATCTGGCCGAGCTTGGCCACGCGTTCCAGCAGAATGACTTCCATTTCATTTCTCCGTTCGGTGTCTGAGTTGAGTTGATGATGTCGGGTTCAGGTTGAGTGTCAGGTTGTCGGCATGGGCGGTGGCCCGTGCCGCGTCCAGTAGGCTTGTCGAATTCCAAAAATTGCATCGGCGAGACCGAGGCCGATCATTCCAAGGAGCGGCCAGCCGATGAGCAGCGTGCCCGCGTAGGCGGCTCCGATCACGAACGAGCGGCCCGAGAAAGTCTGAGTCACGGTGTGCAATACCGCAAAGCCGGTGGCGGCATAGGCCATCAGCAGTGCGGCGGTCGTGATCTGCGCCAGCATCGCCAGCAGCCCGCCGACAAAGCAGAGCAGGATGGCTGCCAGCAGCGCCGCCAGCACCATCCTCGGCATCGTGGTGGTGCGCAGATCAGGCCACGGCCGCTTCAGCCGGCCGGATGTGGTGGTGATTTTCGCCGACAGCCAAAGATTGAGCGTCAGCGTCATCATCGCGATAATGGTTGCGATGCTCGGGCCGAGCGAAACCAGTGCATCCACGGCGCGATCGGTCTCGCCCTGCGGGATGCTGGCGCGGTTGCGCATCACGCGCGTCACGAAGCCGCGCAAAGCTGCATTGATCGTTTCCGCGTCGCTGCCCAGTGTCAGGAATGCGCTTGCCGTGGTGACGGTCGCGAAGACCGCGGCCCAGACCAGGATGCGTCCGGTCGGATACCAGTCGAGCGCGGGCGCAAGATTCGCCAGTTGCGGATCGTTCGAGACCGGACGGGCCAGCAGCGCCAGATGTCCGAGCCACCACGCAGGCAGCGCGATCGTGAGTGCAAACGCCGCCATGTAAGGAATGCCGAAGATGGCGCCGAGGCCGAGTGCGGCAATGGCGCCGCCGATCAGTGCGGTGGCCGATCCCCAGCCGAGCGCCGCGACCATCAGCGGCAGCGGCGCGAGATAAAACAGCACAAGCGAAATCAGCGCGCCCGAAATGATGGACGCGAACATTGTCGCCGACGCGAGGCCGGCCGCCAGTGCGATGAGAAGTCCTGTCATCATCAGCTGTCCTGCTCCTTTCGAGCAGTTAGAGGTTTTTTGAACCCCAACCATCCACGTCCGGCATGACACCAGCGTGTTATGAGAATTAAACGTCGAGAAGTAAGCGAGCGCGCGAATGCCGCGCGCTCGCTTATCGTTTAGCGGATCACGTAAGGCAGAAGACCGAGGAACCGCGAGCGCTTGATGGCGCGGGCGAGTTCACGCTGCTTCTTTGCCGACACAGCCGTGATGCGGCTCGGCACGATCTTGCCGCGCTCGGACACGTAACGCATCAGCAGCTTCGAATCCTTGTAGTCGATCTTCGGCGCGTTCGGGCCCGTGAACGGGCACGTCTTGCGGCGGCGGAAGAACGGACGGCGTGCACCTGCTTCAGCCATGCTTCTTACTCCTCTACCGACGCGGTTGCGTCATCGTCACGCGAGCGGCGCGGACCGCGGTCACCACGGAAGCCACCGCCTTCGCGGTCGCCGCCACGGAATCCGCCGCCTTCACGATCGCCGCGGAAGCCGCCGCCACCGCGCTCGTCGCGGTCACGCTCGGCCTTGCGCATCATTGCGGAGGGACCTTCCTCCAGCTCGTCGACGCGGACGGTGAGATAACGGATGATGTCTTCGTTGATGCGTTCCTGACGCTCGATCTCGGAGACCACTGCTGCGGGGCCGTCGATGTTGAGCAGCATGAAGTGAGCCTTGCGGTTCTTGTTCATGCGATAGGTGAGGGAGCGCACGCCCCAGTTCTCGGTCTTGGTGACCTTGCCGCCGAGACCTTCGATCACGCCGGTAATCTGCGTGGTGAATTCTTCGACCTGCTGGGCGCTCGCATCCTGACGCGCGAGAAAAACATGCTCGTAAAGAGGCATGGGAGTCCTTTCCAGTGTTAGCGCGGTTCCTGGCGGCAAGCCCTTCGAGACCTTCGGAAAGGACTCGATATGCTCAGAAGGCGGAAGCACGGGACGACGGACCGACTGGCCCTGCCGCATCAATCAAACTGGAATGTCAGACTGGTGAGACCGTCCGTTCAGCTCCCGGCCGGGATCCACGGATGGCGCGGTTATAAGGATTCTGGGGATCGTTGCAAGGCAAAACAGGGCTTCTGGAGGCCCGAAAAGCCCCTCACAGACCCGTTTGCCGACACTTTCAGCCGCCCAGCCCGCTGTCGCCCTATTTTGTGTCCGCCAGCCTTGGCGCTTCCGCCTGAGGGGAAATCGGGAAGGAGGGGGCGCCAACAATCGGAAAGACATTGCCGACGTCCATCCGCTGGCTGGAATAACCCAAAGCGCCTCCGATTATAACGGCGCCTATGGCGGCGCCCCAGAGGAACTTGTGGTAGGCGCGTTTGCCGCCAACCGTGTCGTCCAAATTGTTATTCGCGATCATCGGCGCTCCGTGGTGGGACGGGATTTTGCCAGGCCGCTTGTGCCTGGCGGTGCGGTATCTATGGCGGTCACGACCATCGGGCTGCGGTCGAATGTGGTGATCAGCGCCGCCCCGAATACGGCGGCGAGAACCAGCGCGAAGATCAAGACCGGCGCCAGAGCTAGTGTCTGTGGCTTGCGAGGATCATTTTCCATGGTGCGCACTCCACTAGGCGCCCCAGGAATGAAACGCGCATCTCTGGGGCTGGGTTCCCGTCCATCTCGGTCATTGGCCTGCAGGGCCGCTGGGCGAGCCGTCCGATGGCCGACCGGATCTGGGTTTCATAGGGTTCACCGCACCACAACTTGACACCTGAGGCCCCGGCGGTGTCTTACGGCCTGCTCACTTTGGGGACTTTCATGACAGCAGCATTCACCTTTCCCGGTCAGGGATCGCAGGCGGTCGGCATGGGCAAGGCGCTCGCCGACGCATTTCCGGCAGCCAAGGCTGTGTTCGACGAGGTCGATGCGGCGCTCGGCGAAAAGCTGACGGCGATTATCTGGGAGGGGCCGGCGGAAACGCTGCAACTCACCGAGAACGCGCAGCCAGCGTTGATGGCCGTGTCACTGGCGACGCTGCGCGTGCTGGAGACCGAAGCCGGGATCGACATCGCGCGCGATGCGGCGTTCGTCGCCGGTCACTCGCTCGGCGAATACTCCGCGCTGGCCGCGGCTGGCACTTTCTCGATCAGCGACACCGCGAAGCTGCTGCGGACGCGCGGGCTCGCCATGCAGAAGGCCGTGCCGGTGGGTGTCGGCGCAATGGCGGCGCTGCTCGGGCTCGATTACGACGCCGCGGTCGCGGTTGCCGAAGAGGCGGCGCAGGGACAGGTCTGTCAGGCCGCCAACGATAACGGCGGTGGACAGGTGGTCGTTTCCGGCGACAAGGCCGCTGTCGAGCGTGCGCTTGAAATCGCCAAGACCAAGGGCGCCAAGCGCGCGATGCTGTTGCCGGTGTCGGCGCCGTTCCATTGCCGCCTGATGCAGCCCGCAGCGGATGCGATGGCGCAGGCGCTTGCAGGCGTGACCATCAACACGCCGAAGGTGCCCGTGGTGTCCAACGTTCTGGCGTCGGCGATCACCGACCCGGACGAAATCCGCAAGCGGCTGGTCGAGCAGGTGACCGGCACGGTGCGCTGGCGCGAGAGCGTGGCGTGGATGGCGTCGCAGGGCGTGACGCACTTCCTCGAAATCGGTGCGGGCAAGGTGCTGTCCGGTCTGGTCAAGCGTATTGCCGATGGCGCGGTCGGTGTGTCGGTCGGCGGACCGGGCGACATCGAGGGTGCAAAAGCCGCGATCGCAGCAGCGCGTTAAGCTTACCGCCGGACTTGGCCCGCGCGGGCCTCATGGCGGCGTTCCTTGTTGGCCCGATTGTTGCTACGTCAGTCGGGCCGCTCATTTACTCCAGTTTTTGAGCGGTGCCCCCTTTGGGCTGGGGCATGGCCGCCAGTGTCTCCTGACACTGGCGGCTTTTTTATGCGCCGAGATCAGCTTCAGCGAAGCAGGATGATCAGCAAAATCAGCGGCAGTGGAATTCCAAGTAGCCAGAGCAGAATTGGCATGAGCTTTACTCCCTCGTGAATGGGGCGGTGCCCCAGTTGCGATCGCGAAATGCCCCGGCTTCAGCCGCAGCGATGCTTGCCGCGAAGGCACCAACCAGCAGAGACGCAGCCATCCAGAACGCCAACTGCGCCGCGGCCTTGCGTGCCTTGTCGAGATCGGACTTCGCCTGTGTCACGACGTCGTTGACGCGCTTCTCGGCGTCGGCCTGGCTGAGCGCTGTGCGGCGGGCGACCACCTGAGCCACATAGGTGCGATCGGCGGGCTTCAAGTCGCGTTCTGTGCCGAAGCTGGACGTCAGCAGCCGGGTCAACTCGTCGCGGATGTCATTGGCGTCGCCAGCCGGAACGGTTGCTGCTGCCGGGTCGGGGCGGAGAAGCTGGTCAACATAACCGCTCATCGGGCCTGAGGATTGCGCGGCTGCGGTGCCCGCGCCCTGCGAGAGGCCGCCCGCTGTGCTGCCGATGATGGTAGTCGCTGCTGAAGCCAGCAACAGGGCGCCCACGACGGATGCCAATGCCCACGCGAGAAAGCCCTGCGCGGTGTCGCGGAAGTAGGTCTCGTTGCTGTGAATGCCGTACCATGGCGTTCGCAGGCGACCGGCGATATGGCCGCCTATCGCGGACGAGATCATCGCCACGACGACAAGATAAAGCCCGGTTCCGATCTTGAACGTCGTGGCAGAGACACCCGAGTCGCTCCACGGCGATACTACGCTGAATCCCATCCCGGTCCCGAACCACAAGAGCACGAGGGTCAATGCCAAAGCGGCGAGGGCTCCCGCGGCAATCGCCGCCCACGACACGCCAGACGTAGGCAGTTCGGTAACCGATGTTCTCAGATCAATCGTCTTTTCCATGATAGGCGCTCCCGGCAATCCCTCTGATCGAGGTGCACATCAATCACAGAGAGCAGAGAGAGTTCCGGAAATACTTGAGAGCACGAATGATCTCGAAGAGAGGTTTGAGTAAGCGCCTCATTCGTCCAACTTGTCGCAACTGCGCTCGCATAGTTCGCCGGGAACGATCCGATCATTGCTGCGTTCACGGCTGACAACAAAGGAGTGTGCCATGGGCATTTTCACGAAAGACATTAAGACGTTTGACGATCTCTTGCTTCACGGCCTGCAGGATATCTTCTACGCCGAGCAGCAGATCACGAAGGCGCTGCCGAAGATGATCGACAAGGCCACCAACGGCGACCTCAAAGCCGGGTTGAAAAGCCATCTCGAAGAAACCAACAACCAGATCGAGCGTTTGAAGAAGGTGTTTGCGAAGCTCGGTCAGGACCCGAAAGGGACCACGTGCCCGGCGATCGACGGCATCATCAAGGAAGCCGACGAAACCGCAGGCGAGATTGAGGACAAGGCAGTACTGGATGCCGCCATTGTCGCGAACTGCCAGGCCGTGGAGCACTACGAGATCGCCCGTTACGGCACGCTCATCGCATGGGCAGAGTCGCTCGGGCATGAGGAGATCGTGCGCTTCCTCACGACAAATCTGAATGAGGAAAAGGCGGCGAACACCAAGCTCAATACCGTCGCGCTTCGCAAGGGCGTGAATACCAAGGCAACGGCTGCGTAAGCGGCCATACAACCGAAAAGCCGCGCTCCGATTTGAGAGCGCGGCTTTTTGATTCAGCTTCTGGTCTGAAAATCCGTCATGCGATCGGACCGGGCAGGCGGGCGGTGTTGCCGCCCGTGACCAGCGCCAGATCGCTCTCGTCCTTCAGGTCGACGCCGGTCAGGCCGCGGTTCAATGCCTCGCGTACCAGCCACGCCAGCTTGAATGCGGCGGCGGCGTAGCTCATCCCCTCAGGACGCACATTGGAAATGCAGTTGCGTCCGGCATCGTTACGGCCACGAAATGGCGCGTGGGTGATGTAGATACCGAGACTGTCCGGCGAGCTCAGGCCCGGCCGTTCGCCGATCAGCATGATCGACAGCTTCGCCTGCAACAGTTCCGCGATCTCGTCGGCCAGCGCGACCCGCGCTTGCGTGGCGATTATCACTGGCGACTGTTTCAGTTCGTTCGCGAGAAGCGGCTTCAGTGCTGCGAGCAGCGGCGCGGCATGGCGGTCGATCGCGAGCGACGACAATCCGTCACCGATCACGATGCAGACGTCGCTGCGCACGAGAGGCACCGTGCGCAGTTTTGCAATCTCGTCGGGATCGATCACGCGGCCCAGATCAGGCCGCCGCAGATAGGTGGTGCGATCCGGCGCACGGCTATGGGTATGGGCGACCGTCCAGCCCTGATCGTGCAACGCCGCTTCAAGTTTTGGAACATCGAGAGCGGCATGGATCGCATCGCGCGCCATCGCATGCGCCCAGCCGAAGCGCAGCACCTCGTCGGTCGGCATGCCCGCACCGGCGCGCCCGAGCGCCAGCCGCGCCGGCGTCACGCTGCGCCATTCGGCCCATGGCGACTCGGTCACGTTCTTGTCCGTCATGCGACCAGCGACTTGAGATTGCGCATGCCGCCGAGCAGCGCATTGGGTGAGGGCGGGCGCAATCGGCCGGCGGCGTCGGTGATCTGCATGCGTTGCAGCCACGCTTCGAATTCAGGGGCGCGCTTGAGATTCATGGTTTCGCGCAGAAACAGGGCATCGTGGAACGACGTGCTCTGGTAGTTCAGCATCACGTCGTCCGCGCCGGGGACGCCCATGATGAAGCTGATGCCCGCGCTGCCGAGCAGCACGAGCAAGGTGTCCATGTCGTCCTGATCGGCTTCGGCGTGATTGGTGTAGCAAATGTCGCAACCGAGCGGCAGGCCGAGCAATTTGCCGCAGAAATGATCCTCAAGCCCGGCGCGGATGATCTGTTTGCCGTCGTAAAGATATTCAGGACCGATGAATCCGACCACGGTATTGACCAGCAGCGGTTTGTAGCGCCGCGCCAGCGCGTAGGCGCGCGCCTCGCAGGTCTGCTGATCGACGCCGAAATTCGCATCGGCTGACAACGCACTGCCCTGGCCGGTCTCGAAATACATCACGTTGTTGCCGGCGGTGCCGCGCTTCAAAGACAACGCCGCCTCGTAAGCTTCGTCGAGAATTTCCGGCGTGACGCCGAACGAGAGGTTGGTCTTTTCGGTGCCGCCGATCGACTGGAATACGAGATCGACCGGCGCGCCGCTCTCCGCAAGCCGGATCGTGTTGGTGACATGGGTCAGCACGCAGCTCTGGGTCGGGATCTCGAAACGCTGGATCACCTCGTCCAGCATGTGCAGCAGGCCGCCAAGCACCTGCATGCTGTCGGACACCGGATTGACGCCGATCGCGGCGTCACCTGAACCCATCAGCAATCCGTCGAGCGTAGACGCCGCGATCCCGCGCAAGTCGTCGGTCGGATGGTTGGGTTGCAGGCGCACCGACAGATGCCCTTCCAGCCCGATGGTGTCGCGGAAGCGCGTGACGACGCGGCACTTGCGCGCCACCGCAATCAAATCCTGGTTGCGCATGATCTTGGACACCGCCGCGGCCATTTCCGGCGTGAGCCCGCGCGCGAGCGCCGCAAGCGCCTCGGTCGTCGCCTGCTCGGATAAAAGCCAGTTGCGGAAATCGCCGACGGTCATGTGCGAGACTGGTGCGAACGCTATCGCGTCATGGCTGTCGATGATCAGGCGCGTGATGTTGTCGTCTTCGTAAGGGATCAGGGCTTCGGTGAGAAATTGCTTGAGCGGCACCTCCGCCAGGACATGGCGCGCTGCCATCCGCTCCTGCGCGGTGGCCGCGCCGATACCCGCAAGATAATCGCCGGAGCGTGCAGGCGAGGCGAACGCCATCACCTGTTTCAGGTCGTCGAAGGCAAACAGTTGCTGGTCGATGGCGGTACGATAGCGCATCGATATCTCTCTCCGCTGCTTCGTCTCTAGGCAGTGGCAGGCAGGATACTCTCAAAGCCGGTTGAGGCGAAGGCGCCGCCGGCTTGGCCGCTGTGATCGTTAAAAGGCGAGGAAAAAGTGATCGACCCCGGCACCCCGGGGCCTAACCGGGGCCGTTTTGTGACAATAGATGAGGCCCGGGTCATTGACGAACGACGTTTTCTTGCGGCAAACGGGGCACGAATTTTGACCCGGGCTTTCCCCGGGACTGTTCCCAGGGGGCGACATGTTCGATTTGACTGGCAGGACCGCGCTCGTCACCGGGGCGACCGGCGGCATTGGTGGCGCGATTGCAAAGGCGCTGCATGCGCAAGGCGCAACCGTTGCGATTTCGGGCACCCGGCGTGAGGCGCTCGACGCGCTGGCGGGTGAACTGAAGGACCGCGTGCATGTGCTGCCGTGCAATCTGTCCGACATGGCCGAAGTCGAAGCGCTGGTCCCGGCTGCGGAAAAGGCGATGGGTCAGCTCGACATCCTGGTCGCCAATGCCGGCATCACCCGCGACAACCTGTTCGTGCAATTGCGCGACGAAGATTTCGACGACGTGATCCGGGTCAACCTGACCGCCACGTTCCGTCTGGCGCGCGCGGCGACGAAGCTGATGATGCGCAAGCGGTTCGGACGAATCATCGCGATCACGTCGGTCGTCGGCGTCACCGGCAATGCGGGGCAGGGCAACTATGCCGCCTCGAAAGCCGGATTGATCGGAATGATGAAGTCCGTAGGCGCGGAGTATGCGCGCCGCAACGTGACCGCCAATTGCATCGCACCCGGGTTCATCGCAACCCCGATGACGGACGTGCTGAACGAAAAGCAGCGCGAAGCGGTGCTGGCCAAGGTGCCCGCCGGGCGTCTGGGGACGCCGGAGGACATCGCCGCCGCCGCCGTTTACCTTGCCTCCAATGAGGCGGCCTACGTGACTGGGCAGACCATCCATGTCAACGGCGGAATGGCCATGATTTAGGCGCTGTTCCGCAGGGGTTTTGTCAAGCGGAATGGGTGATGGACGGTGTCCGGGGCCGTGTGGTCAAGTCCGGGGAAGTATGGTAACCGAACGGCAATCGGTTGGGGAAAACGCCATTGCAGGATCGCCAAACCCCGTATATTGCCGTTCCGGCGCCAGCCGCCGTTTTCGGTGACTTCGTCCATGTGGCGAAGGGACAGGGATGCGTGGTACGGACGGCACGAATTTGCATTTTTTCGCACCGCGAGGGGCTCGTATCGTTTTGCGGTCGAGTTTAATGGAACAAGCACGAGGTTAAACGATGAGTGAGATTGGCGAGCGGGTTAAGAAGATCGTGGTCGAGCACCTTGGTGTCGAACCCGAAAAGGTTGTCGATGCTGCAAGCTTCATCGACGATCTCGGCGCCGACAGCCTCGATACGGTCGAACTCGTGATGGCGTTCGAAGAAGAATTCGGCTGCGAAATTCCGGATGACGCTGCTGAAACCATTCTCACCGTGGGCGACGCCACGAAATTTCTCGAGAAGAACGCCAAGAGCTGACGCCAGCGCGCAGCCACGATGACACGCGGCGGGTTGTGATCGAACGACCCGCCGTCTTGCTGTCATAGTGGCGCCGATTGGCCTCAGCCGGTTGAGCCGGAAAGGAAGACTATGCGGAGGGTTGTCGTCACGGGTCTGGGCATGGTTTCGCCGCTCGCCAATGGTGTCGAGCCGACCTGGAAACGCATCCTCAACGGCGAAAGCGGCGCCGCCCGCATCGAGAAATTCGAGGTTTCCGATCTGACCTGCCAGATCGCATGCATGGTTCCGCGTGGCGACGGCAGTAACGGCACATTCAATCCCGACGACTGGATGGAGCCGAAGGAACAGCGCAAGGTCGACGATTTCATCATTTTCGCCATGGCGGCTGCGAGCCAGGCGCTCGACGACGCCAACTGGCACCCCACGACCGAAGAAGAGCGCTGCGCCACCGGCACCATGATCGGCTCCGGTATCGGCGGCATCGAAGGCATCGGCGAAGCCGCCGTGATCCTGAAGGAGCGCGGCCCGCGAAAGCTGTCGCCGTTCTTCATTCCCGGCCGTCTCATCAACCTCGCGTCGGGCTATGTGTCGATCAAGCATGGCCTCAAGGGTCCGAACCATGCGGTGGTCACCGCCTGTTCCACCGGCGCGCACGCCATCGGCGATGCCAGCCGCCTGATCGCCTTCGGCGATGCGGACGTGATGGTGGCGGGTGGCGCTGAATCCGCCGTCAATCGCCTCGCCATGGGCGGCTTCTGTGCGCTCCGCGCGATGGCCACCAAATACAACGACAACCCGACCATCGCATCGCGGCCCTACGACAAGGACCGCGACGGCTTCGTGATGGGCGAGGGCGCCGGCGTCGTGGTGCTCGAGGAATACGAGCACGCGAAGAAGCGCGGCGCGAAGATCTATGCCGAAGTCGTCGGCTACGGCCTGAGCGGCGATGCTTATCACATTACCGCTCCGGCCGAAGACGGCGACGGCGCGTACCGCTGCATGAGCGCGGCGATGAAGCGCGCCGGAATCACGGCATCCGACATCGACTATATCAACGCCCACGGAACCTCGACGCCGCTCGGCGACGAGATCGAACTTGGCGCAGCGCAGCGGCTGCTCGGCAATGCGGCGTCGAAGGTGTCGATGTCATCGACCAAGTCTTCGACCGGCCATCTGCTGGGTGCAGCCGGCGCGATCGAGGCAATCTTCTGCATTCTGGCGATTCGGGATAATGTCGCGCCGCCGACGATCAATCTCGACAACCCCTCCGTCGAGACGGCGATCGACCTGGTCCCGAATAAGGCAAGGCCGCGCGAAATTAATGTGGCCCTGTCGAATTCGTTCGGGTTCGGCGGCACCAATGCATCGCTGGTCGTCCGGCGCCTGGCGAATTAGAGCGTTTCAAGAGTTAATAGACTGACGGAACGGGCAAAACTGTCTTCAAGGTTTTGCCTCATTCGGACATAATTTCTCTCACGGGCGCGCGTATAACGCTGAATCGACGCGCTACACGCCGGCAAGATTTTAGGTTGCTCAATGAGTCAGAGACCCCCCATCGCGCCACGTAGCCCGCGTGCGGCGCTCGAGCCCGAGCAGGTGCCGCAGCCGCCGAAGCATTCGCAGCGTGCCCGCAGTACTCTGGTTGTCGTCGGCAATGCCATCTTCACATTCCTGATCATCGCAATGCTGATCGCGGGGGGCGTTTTCTTCTACGGCAAGAAGACAATCGAGGCCAAAGGTCCTCTCACGGAAGACAAGGTCGTCAACATCCCGCCGCGCGCCGGCATGACCGACATCGGCGACATTCTTCAGCGCGCCGGCGTGATCACCGCGGACCGCTGGACCTTTATCGGCAGCGTGCTGGCGATGAATGCGCGCTCCGGTCTGAAGTCTGGCGAGTATCTGTTCCAGAAGAACGCCAGCCTGCGCGACGTCATCAACACCATCGTCGAAGGCAAGGTGGTGCAGCATGCGATTACGATTCCCGAAGGCCTGACCTCCGAGCAGATCGTTGCCCGGCTTCAGGACAACGATATTTTCTCCGGCTCGCTGAAAGAGCAGCCGCGCGAAGGCACGCTGCTCCCGGACACCTATTATTTTCCGCGCGGCACGCCGCGCGATCAGGTGATCCACCGCATGCAGCAGGCTCAGAAGAAAGTTCTCGCCGAGGTCTGGGCGCGTCGCAACCCCGACATTCCGGTCCGTTCGCCGGAACAACTCGTGACGCTGGCGTCGATAGTCGAGAAGGAAACCGGACGCGCAGACGAGCGCAGCCGCGTCGCCGCCGTTTTCACCAACCGCCTGCGCCAGCGCATCAAGTTGCAGTCCGACCCCACCATCATTTACGGGCTCGTTGGCGGCAAAGGCACCCTTGGCCGCCCGATCAAGCGCAGCGAGATCACGCAGCCGTCGCCCTACAACACTTACGTCATTGAGGGCCTGCCGCCGGGACCGATCGCCAATCCCGGGCGCGCCTCGCTGGAAGCCACCGCCAATCCGGCGCGCACGCGCGACCTGTTCTTCGTCGCCGACGGCACCGGCGGTCATTCCTTTACCGAGACCTACGACCAGCATCAGAAGGGCGTTGCGAAGCTGCGCGCGATGGAGCGCCAGCAGCAGAACGACACCGTGGATGCCGACGACCAGCCGCCGGTTTCTGCTGTTCCGGTGCCCGCAACAGGCGCGCCTCCCGCCGCGGCTCCTGCCAAGCCACCCGCGAACGCTGCGCCGAAGGCCGCGCCCAAGGCGGCTGCGCCAAGGGCGTCCGCGCCCGCGAGCATCATGGCCGTAGAACCTCCGGCGGATGGAGCAGCCCCCGCTGCGGCGCGCAAGCGTACGGCAAAACGCACCCCGGCTGCGGCGCCCGCCGAGCCGGAGCCTGAAGAAGAGAAGACGCAGTAACGCGGCCTCTCTCTTGCGTGCCTTGCCGATTTCAGGGACAAGCTGACGCGGGCCGCTCTGGCGGTTCGCCAGTTGACTCGTTGGATCACCAGTAACGGAGACACTTTCGCGATGGCGCTGTCGAGCATGACCGGCTTTGCGCGAAGCCACGGCACCAGCGGACCCTATGCGTTCGAATGGGAATTGAAATCGGTCAACGCCAAGGGCTTTGACTTCCGGCTGCGGTTGCCGGCCGGGTGGGACGACATCGAGGCCGCGGCCCGCAAGCGCGCCACCGAGCTTCTCTCGCGCGGGACTGTTTATGCGAACCTTACGGTCAAGCGCACCGGTGCGGCATCCATCGTGCGTATCAACGAGGACGTTCTTGCGTCGATCCTGAAAGTCGCGAGCGAGATTTCCGCACGCACCGATGCGGTGGCGCCGAGCGTCGATGGACTGCTCGGGATCAAGGGCGTCATCGAGGTTGCCGAGCCTGAGAGCGATGAGGCCGAAATGCAGGCCGCGCGTGCTGCCGTCTCCGCGTCGTTCGAGCAGGCGCTGCAAAGCCTGATCGACATGCGCAAGCGCGAAGCCGTTGCGCTTGGCCAGATCCTTGCGCAACGCATGGACGAGATGGAAAGCCTCACGAAACGTGCGGAAGCTGCACCCGGACGCAAGCCGGAAGCGATCCGGGCACGGCTTGCCGAACAGGTCGCGGCCTTGCTTGAGACGTCCGATCGTTTCGATGCCGACAGGCTCAATCAGGAAGCGATCCTCATCGCGGCGAAGGCGGACATCCGCGAAGAACTCGACCGCATCGTCTCGCACATCGCGCAGACCCGCGAACTGCTCGGCAAGGGCGGCGCGGTGGGACGCCGGCTCGATTTCCTGGCGCAGGAGTTCAATCGCGAGGTCAACACCACCTGCTCGAAGTCGAACGACATCGAACTGACCAACACGGGCCTTGAGATGAAGGGCGTGGTCGAGCAGTTTCGCGAGCAGGTTCAGAATCTGGAGTAGCGGCCATGGCGGCGGGGGGCACCTTGAGAGGCGTTGAGCGGCGCGGACTGATGTTCGTGCTGTCGTCGCCGTCGGGCGCGGGGAAATCCACGCTGGCGCGCATGCTGATCGACAAGATGCCGGATCTGCGCATGTCGGTGTCGGTGACAACGCGCGCCAGGCGTCCCGGCGAGGTCGACGGCGAGCATTACCATTTCATCGACAAGCCGAAGTTCGACGCCATGGTGAAAGCGAGCGAACTCCTCGAGCACGCAACGGTGTTCGACAATTCCTACGGCACACCGCGCAAGGCGGTCGAGGACGCGCTGTCTTCAGGGCAGGATGTGCTGTTCGATATCGACTGGCAGGGCACGCAGCAACTGCGTGAGAAAGCCCGCGCTGACGTGGTGAGCGTGTTTATCCTGCCGCCGTCCGCCGCCGATCTGGAAAAGCGGCTACATACCCGCGCTCAGGATTCCGATGAGGTGATTGCGGGGCGCATGAGCCGCGCCAGTCACGAACTGAGCCACTGGGCGGAATACGACTATGTGGTCACCAACTCCGAACTGGACGAGGCGTATTCCCAGGTCCTGACCATCCTGAAGGCCGAACGGCTGAAGCGCGAGCGCCAGACCGGACTGTCAGCTTTCGTGCGCGACCTCCAGAAGCAGCTCGAAAAGTAAGCGGCGGGTTTCGCCCGCCGCTTTAAGCATTGATCCTATGCCGCCGAGCGCTTTGAGACCCGCGCGAGCAACTCCTCGATTTCATCGGTGGTAACGTCCAGCATGCGCGGCTCGGGCAGTGTGCGCGCGTAGTGCGGCGCCAGTGTCGGCGCCGGGTTGTCTTGCAGAAGGGTGCGATCGGATTCGTTCAGATCCCAGATCTGACGGCGCTGACGATGGGAGCGCTCATCGACGTGCGGCCTTGGCCGGAAGTACTTGAACAGCAACGGGCCGACGATGGCGGCGAGCGCCAGCACGCAGACGAGGATGCTCAGCAAGACCCTGAGCGAGAGGCCTTCGGTGTCTGCGGGCGGCGTAACCTGTTGCGGCTGCACTGGTGTCGCGGTCGCAACCGCTGCCGGGCGCGCGGCCGGTGTCGGCGCAGCCGCCGTGACGAGACGTTCGGCAGTCAGAACTGGAGCAGGCTGCGCGGGCGCCGGTGCCGTAGCCGCGGGCTGATCGCTTGCTGAGGCAGGGGCGTTCGGTTCTGGCCAGCGCGTCGCGACATTCCAGCTTTGTTTGGCCGCAGCTTCGGGAGCCGGCTGGATTGCAGCCACCTGATTGTCAGCGCGGACATCAGCGGCGGCAGGCGAAGGCATCCGCGGCCACGTCGTTTCCGCAAGTGACGGATCCTCGGCGGTCAACTCGGCGCGCGCGTTCGCGACTGATTTCTGAATGGGCTTCTTCGCAGTTTCCTGTTTCGGAGCAGGTGTGATCCGTTTCGGAGGCGGCGTGTCCTCTTCGGCGGTGTCTGACGATGCTGGTGCCGGTGTTGCCGCCTTCTTCGTTTTCCCGACTTCATCGGCGAGGTACCAGCACTTGCGCTTGGTGCCTTTCTCGATCCGGTAATACCAGTGCGCGCCTGCTGGTGTCGCGCCCTTCGGCGCGGAGAGACATTCGTTTTCGGCGGCGGTCTCTGCAGAGGGCGCCGCGGTTGCTGACACCGATGTGCCAAGGATTGAAACGCAGCCGGTGATGACGGCACAAGCAATTGCAGCGGTGCGGTTTGACATTCTGTCCCCCTTACGCAACACGAACCCATTCTCGCATTGGGTTTTCTGCGACAAGTTGGGTCGGAATAGGCCGCAAATCCGGACAGGCTGGGGCAACATTCGGGCGCACGCGCAGGGGGCCATTTGCTCAATTCTGGCTGGCATTTGGGAACCTGCATGGCTAACGAGAGCGTGCCGCGCGCCGTCGCGCCGAACAGTCGAGGACATAATCGTTGATCCCCTGGACCTTGCTGGATACCGCGCAAATCCCCGGCGGCGGCGAGCTCCGCCTGATGCGGCGTGGCAATGAATTTTCCATCAAGCTCGGCCAGAACGAGTTGATGAACAGCCGTCTCAGCGGGTCCGAACAGGCGCTCGCCACGCTGACCTGCGAGAGATTGCAGGGATGCAGGAAGCCGCGGCTGCTGATCGGCGGCCTCGGCATGGGCTTCACATTGCGCGCGGCATTGTCCGCCCTCGATACGGATGCGCGCATTGTCGTCGCCGAACTGGTGCCGGAGGTGGTGACCTGGGCACGCGGACCGATGGCGGAGGTGTTCGGCGACAGCCTGACCGATCCGCGTGTGTCCATTCGCGAGAAGGACGTCGGAGCGCTGATCCGCGCCGAGCGATCGGCGTTCGACGCCATTCTGCTCGACGTTGACAATGGTCCCGAGGGGTTGAGCCGCGAAGCTAACGACGCGCTCTATAACAAGAGCGGTCTTGCGGCTGCACATGCGGCGCTACGGCCTGGCGGCGTGTTTGCTGTGTGGTCGTCCGGCCCCGATCCGCGTTTCACGCAGCGGCTGGCGAAAGCGAGATTCGATGTGGATGAAATCAAAACGCGCGCCAACGGCAAGCGTGGTGGCGCGCGTCATGTGATATGGCTCGCGACCCGGCTGGGCCGCTAAAGAAGAGTTCAGTTCGTCAGCATAATGCGGCCGACGACTTTGCCGGCGCGCAACTGATCGATCCACTTCTGCACGTCGCCCATCGGCTCTTCCTTCATCGGTGTCGGCTTGACCTTGCCGGCGCGTGCCAGCGCCATCAGTTCCTCGGCCTCGGCAAGCGTGCCGGTCATGAAGCCTTCGACGGTCATGCGCTTGTAGATCCATTGCACCATCGGAAGATTGAAGTTGCCGCCCATCAGGCCCGACACCACGATCTTGCCGCCACGCGCCACGACGGAGGTCGCAAACGCCATCGACTTCTCGTTACCGGCGAAATCGACGATCCCGTCGAAGCCGCCGTCGGTTTCCTTGATGATGCGCTTGGCGATATCGGCTTCTGTCGGATCGTAAGCGGTGGAGGCGCCGTTCTTGACCGCCGCGTCGCGGGCCGATGCGCTGAGATCGGCGACTGTGATGGGCTGCTTGAACATCGCCTGCGCGAGCGAGACGCCCATCATGCCGACGCCGCCAAGACCGATCAGCAGCAGATTGCGCTGGCGAGGCCGATCGACCAGACGCTTCAGTGCGCCGTAAGCGGTGATGCCGGAGCACATCAATGTCGCCGCCGTATCGACCGGCACCTGGCCGTAGTCGATGAGATACTTCTGATCGGGCACGAGAACGTGGCTGGCGAAGCCACCGTCGATCGACACGCCGAGAAAGCGGTTACGCGCGCAAAGGTTCTCGTCGCCGTTGAGGCAGTCGCGGCACTGGCCGCAGCCGATCCACGGGAAGACCGCCATCTTTTTACCGATGAGCGACTTGTCTCCATCAGGGCCGACTTCATCGACGACGCCGGCGATCTCGTGACCGAGCGTGAAGGGCAGGGTCATGCCGCGGGTGGTGTCGAGCTTCTTGCCATTGCCAAGATCAGCATAGCCGTCCTGAATGTGCAGGTCCGAATGGCACAGGCCGCAGCGCTCGATCCGCACCAGAACTTCCCGGCCCTGCGGCTTCGGGGTCTCCACGATGGTTTCGCAGAGCGGAGCATCGAACTTCACGAGAGACTGGCGGCGCATCTGAGCCATTGGGCTTTCTCCGTTACACTGTTTTTGATTTTGCGGCTGTTATATCCGCCAATTCGCGTGCCATGGCAACAAAGCCGGACACCGGGATTGTCTCCGCGCGCCGCGTTGGATCGACGCCTGCGGCGGCGGCCAGCAGTGCCGGATCGGCATTCAGCGATTTGAGGCTCTGCCGCAGCATTTTCCGGCGCTGGCCGAAGGCAGCCGCGGCTACGCGCTCCAGCATGCGGCGGTCGCAGGGCAGAGGTGCGGCGCGCGGAATCAGCCGCACCACGGATGACGTCACCTTGGGCGGCGGCACGAAGGCGCCGGGCGAGATATCGAACAGGATCTTGGTTTCCGCCCGCCAGTTGGCGAGCACGCCGAGGCGGCCATAGGCCTCGTCATTTTCACGGGCGACGATGCGCTCGGCGACCTCGCGCTGAAACATCAGCACCATCATGTCGTACCACGGCGGCCACGGCTCGGCGGTGAGCCAGTCGACCAGCAACGAGGTCGCGATATTGTAAGGCAGATTGGCGACGATCTTTGCGCGCTCGCCATTGAGATGCGGCCGCGGATCGAATGTCGTCGCATCCGCATTTACGATGGTCAGGCGGCCGGGATAGCGCTGCGCAATCTCTTCCAGCGCAGGAATGGCGCGCTCGTCGCGTTCCACGGCGATGACGCGTTTGACATTCTGCGCAAGCAGGGCGCGCGTCAGCCCGCCGGGGCCGGGACCGATTTCGACAATGGTCGCGTCGTCCAGCGGCGCGGCCGCGCGCGCAATCCGCGATGTCAGATTGAGATCGAGCAGGAAATTCTGGCCGAGCGACTTGCGTGCGGATAGCTCGAAGCGGCGGATGACGTCGCTGAGCGGAGGTAGATCGTCGATGGCGCTCATGCCTTCGATGCCGAGGCCATGCGCGCCGCGAGGCGCAGCGCCGCAATCAGGCTTGAGGGATTCGCGCGCCCGGTGCCCGCGATGTCGAACGCCGTGCCGTGATCCGGCGAGGTGCGGATGAACGGCAGTCCCAGCGTGACATTCACGCCGTCATCGAAGGCAATGGTCTTGATCGGGATCAGTGCCTGGTCGTGATACATGCAGATCGCGCAGTCGTAGGTTTTCCGTGCAGCGGCATGAAACATGGTGTCGGCTGGCAGCGGGCCGCGTACGTCGATGCCGTCCCGCCGCAGCGCCTCAATCGCGGGCGCAATGATCGACTGGTCCTCGTGACCGAGCGAGCCATCTTCGCCGGCGTGGGGATTAAGGCCCGAGATCGCGAGGCGGGGCCGGGCAATGCCAAGCCGCGTCTGCAAATCCGCCGCGACGATGCGTGCGGTTCTAACGATCAGATCGCTGGTCAGTTGCGTGATGGCGTCGCGCAGCGGCAGATGGATCGTCACCGGAACGACAGCAAGCTCAGGCGACCACAACATCATCACCGGATGGGGCACCGAACCGCTCACCGCGGCGGAGAGCTGCGCCAGGAATTCGGTGTGGCCGGGATGTGAAAAGCCCGCACGATAGAGCAAGCTTTTGGCGATCGGATTGGTGACGACCGCACTGGCGCGTCCGGCAATGACGTCGGCCACGGCTTGCCGGATCGACGCAATGGCCGCCGGCGCGCTGCTGCCGTCGGGCTGTCCGGGCTTTGCCGTCGCCGCTACGCGGGTTGTCACCACGGGAAGCGCGTCTGCGAAAACGCCTGCGGCGTCTTCGGCGCTCGTGTCGGCAATGGAGATATCGACGCCCAGTATTCCGGCGCGGGCCGCGATGAATGCGCTGTCGCCGATCAAATAGAACGCGGGAAGATCGAGTTCACGCCGCTTCAGCCATGCAGCGATCGCGATGTCGGGACCGATGCCTGCGGGTTCGCCGATCGTCAGCGCGAGTGCTTTGGTCATGGCCGAGGCGTCGCGCTCATCAGTTGCGCATTTCGATCATGGCGCCCTTGCGGATCTCCTGGAGATACGACTTGGACTTGGCTTCGTATTTCTGGTTGTAGATTTTCTCGCGCGCTTCGCGCTTGGCGGGTGTGTCGGCCTTGGTCGGCTTGCGGCTGCACAGCGCCACCATTTCAATGCCCTGCTTGGTCACCTCCGGAGGCGTCAGTTTGCCGACAGGCATCTTGTCGAGCAGCTCTCGCAGGTTCGGCGGCAGGTCCGCTGAGGTCTTGGTAAGCTGATCGCGGATCGCCGCGTCTCGCATCGAGCGGAACAGTTCCTGCGCTTCATCGCAGGAGGAAATTCTGTTGCGAAGCAGTTCCGCTTCCTTGCGTCGCGCTTCGATGGTGCTCGACGGCGAGCCCCGCGGCACGATCAGGACGATCGGGCGAACGAGATACTCGAAGCTTTCACCATCAGATTTGCCGCTATCGAATCCGGCGAGATCTTTTTCGGGGACAAGCAGATTCGACTGGAACCGGCCGCGCACCAGATTGCCCCAGGTCATGTCCGCCTTGATGCGGCTCTTGAGAGTCTCGGGGCGGATGCCGTGACCTTCGAGCGTCTTGTTAAGCTGCTCGGGATTCAGGCGCATGCGCGAAGCCATGTTGCCGTAGGCGCCGTCGATATCCGACGATGACATGTCGAGGCCGTACCGCTTGCCTTCCTTGATCTTGAGCTTGTCGTTGATCAGCTCGTCGAGGGCTTCCTGCCGGGAGATTGTCTTGCGCGTCGTCAACTGCGTGAGCTTGATGCGCTGATCGATGTCGAAATTGGTAATGGCCTCGCCATTCACCATCGCTGCGACGGATTGCGCCATGACGGCGGAGCCGAAGCCCGACGTGAGGAGAACGGCGGCTGCGAGCGAAACAGCCCTTGCTGTGCGAAGAATAAAAGTCGCGATCATATTCAAACCCGTCGTCAAACCTATTTCTGGCGAAGGCTGGAGGTTCCAGCGTAGCAAAACCTACCTCGCGTTTGCGGCGTCAATGCACGCTCTTGATGAATTTTCGGCGGTTCCCGTAGCCTTGCCGCACGCGCCTTGAATCTGCAATCGCGCGGGTTTCAAAATTCCGCTACCGGAATACTACTGCGAAGCGTTGAACGAACTCGTGCCGATGGTGCGCAGGCCGATCTGAAGCATGATGCGGTGGTCGGTGACGGGAGTTGTATAGCTCGTCGACGTGTAGGCGTAATCGGTGATGTAGTTGGCTGCGATGATGAAGCAGTCGTCCACGTAGCCTGCGCCCACGATGTACTGATTCACCGTCTGGTTCGTGATGTCGTAACGCAACCCGCCAGACAGCATCCAGTTGTTCGCTATCTTGATCGAGCCAGTGCCCACGATGCCTTCGCGGCGGTTGAGGAATCCGAGTTCAGGCTGCTTGTCGTAGTTGCCGTAGAGCAGGCTGACCTGGAAGCGGTCGAAATTCGCGCGGCCTTCGAGTTCGAAACGCCGCACGGCGCCCGTCGCCTCGTCGAGCCGGGTGCGGGCGATCAGGCTGTAGATCCTGTTCGGCTGGTACGCGATGCGGCCGACATAGTCGGAGCGGGCGGTTTCCAGACCGCTACCGATGCCGGTGTTGGTCAGATCCTGCACGGCGAACGAGTTCAGCCCGAACAGCTGGTACGATTGTCCGAACAGGACATTGATGGAGCCGCCGCGGTCGAACTGCGTGGTCGCCTGAACGCCGACATTGGCACGGCCGCCGCCTTCGACGCGGTCATAGCCCGAGAACTTGTCGACGCGGAACAGGTTGCTGTCGTCGAAAGTAAAGCTCTGTGCGTCTTCGTTCGGAAGACGGCCGGCGCTCGGCTCATTCGGGCGGATGATCAACTGGCCGATCGGTTCGATCGTCGTGGTGCCCCACGGCTGCACATTGATGAACGGATAGCGATACTCGAGTCCGACCGTCGGCATCAGGCGCGCGGTCTGCGTCGAGCCGACCGGCAGGTAGTTGGAGACGCCGGGCTGGTTGTCGATGTTGGCGCTGATCACGTCACCGCGCAGCGACGCGAACGGCGTGAAGATCTGGCCGATGGAGTCGGTGAACGAGCGGCGCCATTCCACTTCGGCCGTCAGCCGGGTGTAGTCACCGGGGATGCCGCGCAGCAAGCAGTTCGAAGGTATCTTCCTTGTCGGGTCTGCCGATGTGGGCAGGCACCAGCCGCTGAGGAGGGCGGTCGGGTTGATCGGATCGAACGCCGCGGTCTGGCGGCTCAGGCTGGTGAAGTTGGCCTTGTAGCTGAACTCGCCGCCCAGAATGTTGCGGTTGAGCACGTTCGAATAATCGATCACCGGGTGAACGATCGGAATTTGGCTCTGATTGTCGGCTGCGGAATAGCCGAGGAAGTGCATGATGCGCGCGTCGAAATAGCTGCGGTTGCCGACGCCTGTGAGATAAATCTGGGACAGACCGGTATCGGGGGTCAGCAGGAATGCGTTGAGCGCGTTTTTATACGGGCCGAGGCCGTAGTCGAAGAAGAACGACTTGTCGGAGACCGCGACCGCGTCCCAGCCCCAGACCCATTTGTCGTTGAGCGCGAACTGGCCCTTGGTATCGATGCCGCCGCGGAAGTCGCGGTAACCCGGCTCGGTCAGGAACTGACCCTTGTCGTCCTGACGGATGCCATAGGCGCGGATTTCGTAGGCGCCATTGATCAGGCGCTGACGGAATTCACCCTGCATCAGCAGGCCCTGCTTGGTGGTGTAACGCGGCGACACGGTCAGGTCGTAGTCAGGCGCAAGCGCGAAGTAGTACGGCACCTCGATGCCCACGCCGTAACGCGAGCTCGATGAATAGCTTGGAATCAGGAAGCCGCTCTTGCGCTTGACCGTCGGGTCGGGCGTCGAGAAGAACGGCAGATAAGCGATCGGCTGACCGAAAAACTCGAGGCGCGCGTCCTCGAAGTACAGCATCTTCTCGGTCTGATTGTGAATGATGCGCGCGCCCTTGACCTGCCACAGCGGCGGCTTCTTCGGATTGTCCTTACAGGCCGCGCAGGCGGTGTAGACGCCATTCTGGAAAATCGTGATGTCGCCGTCGGTGCGGTCGGCGCGCGTCGCCGCCATCCGGGTCTGATCGGCGGTCTCAAGACGCAGCGAATCGACAAAGCCGTCCCGATAGTCGTCCGACAGATCGAGCATGTTGGCGTAGGTGATCTTGCCGTCGACGTCCGTCAGCCTGACGTTGCCTTCGGCATGCAGGCGCTTGGTCTTCTGGTCGTAGATGACCTTGTCGGCTTCAAGCGTCGACCCGTTGTAGTAAATCTGAACGCTTCCAACCGCTGCGACGCGCGAGTTGTTGTAGTCGTAATTGACCTCGGTCGCCTGCACGAGCATCTGCCCGTCGTTGTTCGCCGGGCGAGTCTGCTTGGGCGGTTTCGGGGGGAGCTGATTGTAGCGGTACGTCTGGGCGGCGGCCGGTGTTGCCACCATGCCCGCGAGCCCGGCCGTCAGGCCAAGTCCCAGAACCACGGACATGAGCAGGCTTTGACGGCGCAAGCGAATGCGCCGCCTGAACGTAGGCGTCCGTCCTTGGAGGGCGGCGACAACGGCCACTACCCGTCCTCCTGGTACAGCAAAGCCAAAAATCCCGAGAGGCCGCCCACGCAAACGGGCAACCACGCGGCAGCGAGCGGATGCATCAACTCGGCCTTGCTCAAATCTTCAGTTACTTTCGACAGGACATAGAGCAGAAACCCTGCTGCAACGCCACTTAAAACCATCTTTTGCACCCCGCCGAAGCGGAAGAACCGCAGGCTTACAGCGGCCGCGAGCATCACCATTGCAGCCAATAAAAACGGGCGCGCGATGAGCTTGTGGTACTGCAGGCGGTAACCGGCTGTGGCCTGTCCGGAGTTCTCGGATGACTTGATGTAGTCCGGGAGTTGCCAAAATGACACAGTTTCGGGGGTGGAGAAGCTGTTCCGGACCTGGGCCAGGGTGAGGGTGGTCGCGATCGAAAAGGTGTCCTGTTCGATCACCGGGTTGTCGAGGGTGTAGCGGCGCACCTGTTTGAACACCCAGCGGCCGGGCTCAAGAACGGCTTCCTGCGCCTCAAGTCTCTCCCTGAAAATGCCGGATGTGTCGTAGCGGAACACCGAGATGCCGGTCAGGACCGCACCTTGCCCCTGACTTCGGGCGGCGTTGATGACGCTCTGTCCCTCGCTGGTCGACTGGTTGAGCCAGAAGCCGGCGCCATCCTGAACGGTTGGCGCGCCGTCGGTGAAGATCTTCCGCTCCATACCCTTGGCGCGTTCGAGCATCTCGGCCGACAACGGATTGTAGACGACGGTCGCCAGCATCCCGAGTATCAGCGCGCTGAGCAGTGCAGGCGTGGTGAACTGCCAGGCTGAAATGCCGGAGGCTCGCGCGACCACAAGTTCGAGCCGGCGCGACAAGGCGAGGAAAGAGACCATCGCGCCGATCAGGATGCAGAACGGCATCAGTTTTTCGAGCGACAACGGCACGCGAAACAAAGCGGTCTGCGCAACGAACAGACCCGACACATGTGGCAGGCCGCCGGCGCGGCGCATCAACTCAATATAATCAACTGTAATGATCAGCACGAAGATCGCGGCGAAGGTCATGATCGATGCGATCACGAAACGTCCGGCGAAATAGCGTGCGAGGATTGTCGTCACCATGCGCGTAACCGCCTTATGCCCACGCCTGCCGCCGGGCAGGCCGGACGGTCGCGAAAAGCCAGGCGGACGACGATGTGGTCGTCCGGTAAACAGTGGTGTCGATTGACCCCATCGGGCAGCAGTATCCCCAACTCCAGCCAGTTTCCGCGAAATGCGCCCAAACCTTTCGCAAGGTTCCCCCAGGGCGGAATCGCGTTTTCCGGCACATTCTTATTTCATAGCATCCCTTTGATTGGTCAACAAAATGGCCGACCTGAGGCCGCGCCTCAAGTACGGTTAATAAAACCTCATCGTTGCTTTGGGGTAACTCTTGCGGCGAGGCGGCAGCCATGCTTGGCGCGCTTGGCAGCGCGCGCAGGAACGCGTCATAGTGCGCCGCAGAGAATCCTGCGGGATTCTGGTCCCTGGTGATCCGGTCTGACATTCGTATCGTAGCTTTAGCAGGCGCTTTTACGAATGTCAGAACCGAAGGATCACTGGAATCATAAGCTTACGAGTGTCCTTTCGTATCCGACGTTCGCTCGGGAGGCGCTGAGGTGTGAAGCGAACGTTGGATACGAGACACTAGCTGCGCAAGCCGCGATGATCTGGAGGATTTGCCTATGACCGACGCCGTAAAGGTCGGCTTCGTACCGTTTTCCGCTGCCCCCCGCGGCGTTCTGGTGGTGTTTTGCGACGACACATTGAAATTCGGCCCGGCCACGATCAAGGCGCTGGGAACTGCTGCGAATGCCGTCAAGCGCGCAGCAACAATGAATCAGTTCAAGGGAAAGAGCGGGGCCACGCTCGATATTCTGGCGCCGGAAGGTCTCAAGGTCGGGCGTCTGATCGTTGTCGGTGCGGGTAAACTGGCGTCGCTCAAGGACAGCGATTTCATCAAGCTTGGCGGCAAGGTCGCCGCCAAGATCAGCGCCGGCACCGAAGCTGTGACCGTTCTCGCGGAGCTTCCGTCGGGCGCGATGAAGGGATCGCAGGCGGCTCTGATCGCATCCGGCATCCGGCTGCGTGCCTATCGATTCGTCCGTTACAAGACCAAGAAGAAGGACGGCGACAACGCACCGCTGCGGACGCAGTTCTCGATTGCGGTCGCTGACGTGGCTGCTGCGCGCAAAGCCTTCACGCCCGAAAATCATGTCGTGGACGGCGTGCTGATCGCGCGCGAACTCGTCAATGAGCCGCCGAACGTGCTTTTCCCGGCGGAATTCGCGCGGCGCGCAACCCAGTTGCGCAAGCTCGGCGTCAAGGTCGATGTTCTCGACGTCAAGGCGATGACGAAGCTGGGCATGGGCGCGCTGCTCGGCGTTTCGCAGGGCTCCGAACATGACGGCCGCACCGTCATCATGCGCTGGAACGGCGGCAAGCCCGGCGAGCAGCCGATCGCCTTTGTCGGCAAGGGCGTGTGCTTCGATACCGGCGGCATTTCCATCAAGCCGGCCGGCAGCATGGAAGACATGAAGGGCGATATGGGCGGCGCGGCTTGCGTCGTTGGCCTGATGCACGCGCTGGCTGCCCGCAAGGCGAAGGTTAATGTCGTCGGCGCGATCGGTCTTGTGGAAAACATGCCGGACGGCAATGCGCAGCGTCCCGGCGATATCGTGACATCGATGTCGGGACAGACCATCGAGATCATCAACACGGATGCCGAGGGCCGCCTCGTGCTGGCCGACGTGCTCTGGTACGTCGCGCAAAAGCACAAGCCGAAGTTCATGATCGATCTGGCGACTCTGACCGGAGCGATCATGGTCGCGCTCGGCGTAGAATACGCCGGCATGTTCTCGAACGACGACAAGCTCGCGGAACGCCTGACCGCGGCGGGACAGGAGACCGGCGAGCGGGTCTGGCGCATGCCGCTCGGCCCCGAATACGACAAGCAGATCGATTCGCAGTTCGCCGATATGAAAAATACCGGCAGCCGCAACGGCGGTTCGATCACCGCGGCGCAGTTTCTCCAGCGCTTCGTAGATGACACGCCGTGGGCTCATCTCGACATTGCCGGTACGGCGATGGGTGTTCCCGCGTCCGACCTGAACCGCAGCTGGGGATCGGGCTATGGCGTGCGCCTGCTAAACCGGCTTGTCGCGGACAACTACGAGACGAAGCGATAACGCGTAACAACAGGGGCGGTGCACTGTGCATCGCCCCAACTGACAATCGGCACGCCGCGCGATGACGGAAGTCCTGTTCTATCATTTGCAAGACACGACACTTGAGAAAGTGTTGCCGCCGTTGCTTGAGAAATCCGTCGAGCGGGGATGGCGTGTCGCGGTTCAGATCGGATCGGAAGAGCGCGCCGAAGCGCTCGACGCCCATCTGTGGACATATCGCGAGGATTCGTTTTTACCGCATGGCACCTGGCGCGACAGCGATGCCATGAACCAGCCGATTGTTCTGACCATGGACGACGGCAATCCCAACAATGCCAATGTCCGATTTATTGTGGATACCGCGGGTCTGCCCAAGGATTGCGCAACATACGATCGCATCGTTTTTGTCTTCAACGGTGACGACGAGGAGGCGCTCGGTGTTGCCCGCGCGGCCTGGACGGACGGTAAATCGCGCGGGCTCGATTTGACATACTGGCAGACCGACGAGCGCGGCAGATGGCAGAAACGCGCGTAAATGCGCGATCCCGAGAGATGGATAAGACGATCCGCTGGCGGCTCGCCTCGCCGGACCGCTGTTAATGTTAGAGTCTTTTTTCGTTGACCTGACGGGCGCTTAGCCACCATGGTGCCGCAAAGGGGTGGTGGAAGGCGACGTAAGCGCAGTTATGGGCAAGGGGTTCCATTCTTGCCGCCAAAAGACGCGCAAATGATTGTTTAGGCATTTGCTTTAGACATATCCCGGTTCCCGAACGCGTATCAAAGCGCTGAAGTTGATGTGAGATCGAATTTGAGCGTCCTGCGTAAAAACATCCATGTCCGGCAGATGGCGGCCCTCGTGATTGTGGCTCCGATGGTTGCCGGTTGCAGCGGGCTCGGCGGGCTATCGGACTTTTCGCTCAAGGACCAGGAATGGTTCGCGCGTCCAGGCAAGATCTTCAAAGCCGGTAACAGCGCGATTGAAACGCCGCCCCTGAGCCCGACAAAGGAAGTGTCCGCGAACGACCTGATTTCATCGGATGGTCAGTGTCCCGGCATGCCGGCGCAGGGTGCGCCCGCCGATGCCAATGCATCCACCGAAGGCCAGGTTTCCGTGGCCCCGGTCGCGCTGGGTCATACCGAATGTGACGTCGCGCGCGCGATCCCTGTCGCGCCAGAGAGCGTCAACCTGTCGAACAATGCGCGCGGCGACCGCGTTGCGCTCATTACCTGGAAAACCGGACCGCGCCCCGGCGCCTATACCTTCACGTCGGGCCGGTTAACGTCGATCGAGCGTGTCGACGTGCCGCCGCCGGAAAAGCCCGCGCGCGCTGCAAAGAAGAAGCGCGCCTAAACCTTCAGTTCGCGGCTTCGTCGTAAGAACTTGCCTCAAGCCATTCGTCTTCGGCGCGCTGCAACGCGTCTGCTGCACTTGCGCGGGCCTTGGTGAGTTGCGCGGCCTGTTTCGGATCGCGCTTGAACAGGTCGGGCAGGGCGAGGGCGGCGTCGATCTTCTCAATGATGCCGGTGATCCGCGCAATCTCGCTTTCCGCGTTTGAAATCTTCTGCTTGAGCGGTACGCGCTTCTCGGATTTTGCACGCACCGGTTTGCCGTTGCCGCGCTCATTGCCCGCGCGATCGCGGCTCGACGCACGCGTGCCACGCGATGTCAGCACCGACCGGCGATAGTCGTCGAGATCGCCGTCGTACGGCGTGACGGCGCGGTCCGCCACCACCCATAGCTGATCGGCGCACGCCTCGATCAGGTAGCGGTCGTGCGAGACCATGATGATCGCGCCGGGAAAATCATTGATCGCTTCGGCCAGCGCGGCGCGGCTGTCGATATCCAGATGGTTGGTCGGCTCATCGAGGATGATCATGTTCGGACCGTAGAATGTCGCAAGCCCGAGCAGCAGCCGCGCTTTCTCGCCGCCGGACAGCGAGCTCACCTTGGTGTCGCCAGCCTTGCCGGAAAACCCGATGGCGCCCGTCCGCGCGCGCACTTTCGTTTCCGTATCGTTCGGCATCAGCCGCCGCAGATGATCGTAAGCCGAGCCCTCGAGATCGAGTTCGTCGGTCTGGTGCTGTGCGAAGTAACCGACCGAGAGCTTGTCGGCACGCACGACCTTGCCGGAAAACGGCGGCAGCTTGCCGGCGAGCAGTTTCACCAGCGTCGATTTGCCGTTGCCGTTGGAGCCGAGCAGGGCGATGCGATCGTCGTTGTCGATGCGCAGCGTAACGTTGTTGAGCACAGGCTTCGCCGGATCGTATCCCACCGAAACGCCGTCCACAGCAATAATCGGCGGCGAGAGAATCTTGTCAGGCGTCGGAAACGTGATCTCGCGAACGTCCTGCGTCACGAGAGCCGTGACTGGCTTCATCCGCTCCAGCATTTTCACACGCGATTGCGCCTGCTTGGCTTTCGAGGCCTTGGCCTTGAAGCGGTCGACAAACGCCTGCAATCGCTTGCGCTCGTCCATCTGCTTCTTGGCGTGCTTGGCGTCGAGCATCTCGCGGGTGGCGCGCTGTTCCTCGAATGACGAGTAGGTGCCCTTGTAGAGCGTGAGCTTGCCGCGATCGAGATGAAGGATCTGATCCACCGACGTATCGAGCAGATCGCGATCGTGGCTGATGACGATCACTGTGCGCGGATAGTTCGCAAGATGATCCTCAAGCCAGAGTGTGCCTTCAAGGTCGAGATAGTTGGTCGGCTCGTCCAGCAGCAGCAGATCAGGCGCCGCGAACAGCGTGGCCGCCAGCGCCACACGCATGCGCCAGCCGCCGGAGAATTCCGAGCAGGACCGGGCCTGATCGGCGGTGGAGAAGCCGAGGCCCGACAGAATGGCGGCCGCGCGGGCGGGCGCGGAATGAGCGTCGATATCGACAAGCCGTGTCTGGATATCGGCGATGCGATGCGGGTCGTGCGCGGTTTCCGCTTCATGCAGCAAAGCCGCGCGCTCCAGATCGGCCTTCAGGACCACATCGATCAGGCTTTCGGGGCCATCCGGCGCTTCCTGCGCAAGGCTGCCGACCCGCCAGCGCGGCGGAATGGTGATCGAGCCGGTTTCCGTAGGTAACTCACCCCGAATGGCGTGAAACAGCGTCGATTTGCCGACGCCGTTGCGGCCGACGAAGCCCACGCGGGCCCCGGGCACGATCTGCACCGTGCTCTGGTCGATCAGCAAACGTCCGGCGATCCGGACGGAAATGTCATTAATGGAGAGCATGGCGGGCTTTTACGGAACAGGCCGCCGAACGCAACAGCTTTGTCAGGGCAATTTGTGATGGACCGCGGCGCTTTCGGCGTGCGCGATCCCCGTTAGCAAGGACAACGCCTAGTGCGTTTCCATGTCAGGTACCAGCGATGGAGCCGTTTCGCCATCGAGTTCCGGCAGCCGGGCAATCAGCGAGCCCAGACGCTGCGGTATGTCGGTTTTTTCGCGGTTGAGTGAATCGCGCAGTCTTTCTCCAATGCCTTGCCAGACGGCCTCGCTGTGGATGTGATCGAGAGGGACATCAGGAGCGTTCAAACGGGTCGGCATAGCCAAACTCCAATTCGCTTCAAGTTCTATTCAATATCACGAGACCAATGCGTTGCTACGCCGTTCGTTCACGGGTTTTGCTCGGATGGTTTTGATTCGGTAAAAATTTAAACAGCGGGAACCATGGAACTTGTGAAGAGACCCCCGAACAGGGTCGCTGCCGGGGGTCTGAGGAAGGAGCGGATGCGATCCGCTTAGAAGCAAACGTTCACGATCCGATAGCGAAGACCGTACGGCGTCTCGACCAGGCGCTTTACGTAGCAGCCGCCGTAGCCGCCACCGTAACCACCGGCATAGAAGCCGTAGCCGCCGCCCCAGTGGCCGTGATGGTGATGATGATGCCAGCCGCCTTTCCAGCCCTTGGCAGAAGCCGCGGTGGGAAGCATGGCAGTGGTGGACAGAGCAGCGACAGCAGCCAGTCCAAGAACGAGTTTGCGCAACATGACAAGTCTCCTTCGGTTTAGCGCAGGGCGCCTTGATGTGTCCCTGCATGTCTGTCGATGCGTCCGCGGGGGCGGTTCGATCCACGGCGAGGGTGCGACAAAAAAGACCGGCCGCTTGTGGCGGCCGGTCAAGTCTCGGGGAAGCGGTTGTGCAGGTCTGGATCAGTAGCAGCGGTTCACCAGCCGGTAGCGATAGCCCCACGGCGTCGGAACCAGACGGCGTACGTAGCAGCCGCCATAGCCGCCACCGAAGTAAACGGGGCCGCCGATGAAACGCGGACCGCCCCAGCCGCGGTGGAAACCGCCACCGTGCCAGCCGTATCCGCCATGCCATCCATGGGCGGAAGCAGTGGACGGAGTGAATGCAGCCGCGCCAAGAGCCGCAACTGCTGCGCATGCGAGAATGAGTTTACGCATCATGATGATCTCCTCGAATTCGATCTGAGGCGCAGCCGGACGCCTCGCTGAATGTTCGTGGGCAACCGATGCCGGCCTACGCTGAACACACTAGCTGTGCGATCCTGAACTGAACCGGCACGGCCTTGTCAGGCAGCATTCATCTCAATGAAATCGCAGTAACTTCCGGGAGGCCCTTGGCAGGCGCTTGCCATGAAGGTATCGGGAGCGGGATGCCGTCCATTCCGGGTGAGGCTTCTGGTATACCAGCTTGCCGTTGCATCACCGCGCCGTTATAAGCGCGGCAAACCTTCCAACAGACATGCTTCGAGGACAGTACCATGGCGATTGAGCGCACCTTTTCGATTATCAAGCCTGACGCGACCGCGCGTAATCTGACCGGCGCCGTCAACGCCATCATCGAGAAGGCCGGACTGCGGATCGTCGCACAGAAGCGCATTCTGATGACCCGTGCGCAGGCCGAAACTTTCTACGCCGTGCACAAGGCGCGTCCGTTCTTCGGCGAACTGGTCGACTTCATGATTTCCGGTCCGGTCGTTGTGCAGGTTCTCGAAGGTGAGGGCGCCATCCTGAAGTACCGCGACGTGATGGGCGCGACCGATCCGTCGAAGGCTGCCGAAGGCACCATCCGCAAGGCGCACGCCAAGTCGATCGGCGAAAACTCGGTGCACGGCTCTGACGCCGCGGAGACCGCCGCGATCGAGATCGCGCAGTTCTTCTCGGGGAATGAAATCGTCGGCTGATTTAACGGCCGGTAACAAAATGGTCGGGGGGCCTTTAACGTGAACTGGATTGCTCAGATTTTCGATCCCGCCACAATCGGCGGCCTCATCACTCAGTTCGAGAATGAGATTCAGCAACCTCAGTTCTGGGTCGCCCTGACCAAAATCATCTGGATCAACGTGCTGCTGTCCGGCGACAACGCGCTGGTCATCGCGCTGGCGTGCCGTGGATTGCAGCCCAAGCAGCGCGTCTGGGGCATGATCCTGGGTGCAGGTGTCGCAGTGTTCCTGCGCATCATCTTCACCTTCATCGTCGTGACACTCATGACGATGCCGTTCCTGAAGCTGATCGGCGGCCTCGCGCTGCTGGTGATTGCGGCAAAGCTCCTCGTGCCTGAAAAGGAAGACGAGGACGGCGTGCAGGCCGCAGCCCATCTGTGGGCCGCGGTGCGCATCGTCGCTGTCGCGGATATCATCATGAGCCTCGACAACGTGATTGCAGTCGCCGCCGCCGCCAATGGCAGCGCGATCCTGCTGATCCTCGGCCTCGCCATCAGCATCCCGATGATCGTTGCCGGTGCGGCGCTGATCATGGCGCTGCTCGATCGCCTGCCGGCTCTGGTCTGGCTCGGTGCAGCGCTGCTCGGCTGGATCGCAGGCGAGGTGATCGCCACCGACCCGGCCGTTGCACCCTGGCTGCACCGCGTGCTCGACGGTCATATCGCGCTTGACGTCGATACGACCTCGGCGATGTTCGGCTTTGCCAAGCACCTCAAGTTCAATGGCGAGATCGGGGAGCTTTCGCTCGCCGTGCTCGGCGTGATCGTGGTGCTGGTGGTCGGCTCGATCTGGCGAAAGCGGGCGCTTCGCGAGCAGCACGAAGCTCCAGCGGCGGCGTAATCAGTAACGTGAGGTCGTCCCGGCGAAGGCCGGGACCCATCACCCCTGTCAGGACATTTTACAAAGTTGTATCCAGCCGCCTCGTTGCAAACGATGGGACGGTGGTTATGGGTCCCGGCCTTCGCCGGGACGACGCTGTTGGGATATCTCCGCGTCGACTATCGCTAAGCTGCAACTTTCAGCCGCCTACCACTTCAGCTCGACGCCGACTGTTCCCTGGTGCGACTCGTAGCCGCTGCGGAAGCGGCCATCGTAATTGGCGTAGAGCCGCGCCGTGTTGCTGAGAATCCATGATGCCGCAGCACCGGCGTCGGCGCCGTTGCGGCTTTCGCGAATGCCCTGCACGCCGATGGCGTTGCTGCCGAGGCTGACCTGCACGGTGCCGATGTTCTGCGCGAAATTGTCGACGAACTTGCCGTAGACCGAGATGTCGATCGCCCGCTGGCCGACGATCCAGTAGTGCCCGAACTCGGCGCCTGCGAGCACACGGGCGCGTTCGCCATGTCCATCGGCAACCGTCACTGGAAGAAATCCGCCGGATTCGGAGAAACGGTCGGTGCGGGCTGTGACGTATTCGATCGCGACTTTCGGCACGATGCGGCTCTGGCCGACGGAATAGGTGTAGTTGAGTTCGCCGAGCACGCCGTCGATGCTGCCGCGATAGTTGGCAAACGCGCTGCCGAGCGGCGTCGCGCGGATCGAACTGATCCGGGCAAAGCCATGGACCGCCGCCATCGCAACGGTCCATGGGCCGTTGCTGTAAGACGCGTTGATGCCGAGTTGCGTCATGTCGAGTGTCGCGGTTTGCAGCGCAAGCGGCACGTCGATCCAGGTGTGGCTCTGATCGACCGAGAAGCCGACATTCAGGCCGGGCGCGATGGTGGCGCCGATACCGCCGACAAATCCGAGCGTCCCGCGCTTGTCGCCGACGAAGGTGCCTTGCGCTGCCGTGCGCGCGCGGATGACGTAGGTTTCAGCCCATGTCCGGTACAGAGGCTCGGCCGTGCTTTGCGATGCGCCGCCGCCACCCGAATTGTCCCGCGCGGCATATCCGGTGGTCGCTTCGCGGCCCAGACGCTGAAGAAAGCTGCTGCCGATGTCGAGTTGCGAGGCGCCCACCGAAAGCTGGGAGGCGTTGTCGGTGACGTTTGGGATAGGCGCGAACTGTGCGCTGGCGCTCGATGCGGCACACAGCACGGTCAGGCCGGACGCAGCCGCGTACAGCACCTTCATCCGGCATATGCTCGGTCGCGACGCTGTCATTTTCATAAAAACGGGAACTCAAAAGGATTTGTTGCAAATGCGTTGTGCGATTTGCCCTGAATCCGTCGCCTGCGTCAACTTGCTGCCATGCCCGCCGCTGGGCATTCGGACCCGTTGTGGTGCTGATGCCACAGGCATTTGTCGTGCTTTGCAGTCTTGCTAAGGCGAAATTTTCATGTTGGGATTGTTGCCGCAATCGGATTTGGGCCGTTCGGCTGTGGACTTGGAAGACACGACATTCTTCTGCAAGACATTTGAAGCCCGCTAGCGGCGTGGCACGCGATGAGCGTGACCGCGCCTTTTTTATATCTGGACGAGGAGACGGACGTTGGCAAAAGGTACGGTGAAGTGGTTCAACCCGACCAAAGGCTACGGTTTCATCAAACCGGCGGTCGGTGACAAGGACGTGTTCGTGCACATCTCGGCGGTCGAGCGCGCGGGGCTTTCGACCCTCAATGAAAATCAGACAGTCGAGTACGATCTCGTGGAAAATCGCGGCAAGTCATCGGCGGAAAATCTGAAAGTTTCCTGACGTCGCGAGACGAAGGAATGCGGTGCTCCCCCGGCCACCAGCCGGGGGTTTTTGTTTGTGCCTATAAGTTCAGCGCAGAGCGTGAATTCTCCGTGATCGCTAATTTGTGTCATGAACGGTTGGCGGATCTGTGCGTTGCTGGGGAACATTGAGGACCATCCATGTACAGCAACAGCCGCACCATCCTTTTGATCGCGCTCGCCTTGACCCTCGCCGCCTGCAACGAGAAGGCCGACGTTCCCATCGAGCAGGGCTACGGCCCGCAGCCGACGCTTCCCGAGCCCAAGAGCTCCTGGATTCCCACGATCAACATCGCCACCGCCACGGGCTGGCCGGCAGGTGAGAAGCCGAAAGCCGCCGACGGCTTCTCGGTCGCCGCGCTGGCGTCCGGATTGGACCATCCGCGCACGCTGTTTGTGCTGCCGAACGGCGATGTGCTGGTCGCGGAAACCAATGCCCCGCCGAAGCCCGACGATGGCGCCGGAATCAAGGGATGGGTGACGAAAATGGTGATGGGACGTGCGGGCGCAGGCGTGCCGAGCGCGAACCGCATTACGCTGCTGCGTGACGCTGATGGTGACGGCAAGGCCGAGCAGCGGTCCGTCTTTCTCGAGAAACTGAACTCGCCATTTGGGATGGCACTGGTCGGAAATGATTTCTATGTCGCCGACACTGATGCGATCCTGAAGTTTCCCTACCGCGAAGGCGACATGAAGATCACGACCCCGGGTGTGAAGGTGGCCGATCTGCCCGGCGGTCGCATCAATCATCACTGGACCAAGGATCTGGTGGCGAGCCTTGATGGCACCAAGCTCTATGCCACCGTTGGCTCCAACAGCAACGTCGGCGAGAACGGCATCGAGGCCGAAAAAAACCGCGCAGCCGTGCTCGAGATCGATATCGCAACCGGAGCGTCGCGCGTGTTCGCGTCGGGGCTGCGCAATCCGAACGGGCCGGCATGGCAGCCGCAGAGCGGCGCATTGTGGGTCGTCGTCAACGAGCGTGACGAAATCGGCAGCGATCTCGTTCCGGATTACATGACGTCGGTGAAGGATGGTGGATTTTACGGCTGGCCCTACAGCTATTTCGGCCAGCATGTCGATGTGCGCGTCAATCCGCAGCGCCCGGACCTCGTGGCCAAGGCGATTGTGCCGGATTATGCCCTCGGTCCGCACACCGCGTCGCTGGGACTGACCTTCTACCAGGGCGATCTGTTTCCGGAGTCGTTCAAGAACGGCGCATTCGTCGGCCAGCATGGATCGTGGAACAGAAATCCGCGCAGCGGCTACAAGGTGATCTTCGTGCCGTTCAAGGACGGCATGCCGTCGGGCAAGCCGCAGGACATTCTCACCGGCTTTTTGAGCGACAGGGGTGAAGCACGGGGCAGGCCTGTCGGCGTCACGATCGACAAGCAGGGCGCGTTGCTGGTGGCCGATGATGTCGGCAACGCGGTGTGGCGCGTCACGCCGGCAGCGAAGTCGGCCGCTAGATAACCTCGGGCGAGATCAGCGCGTCGTCGGGACTGCCGCTCGCGTCGGATTTGCACACGCCGTTTTCGAGGCGGGTACGCCCGCTGGCCACAAGCCGCAGCGAGTTTGGATAGATACAATGCTCGACACCAAGGACACGCGCAGCCAGCGTGTCCGGCGTATCGTCATCGCGGACGGCGACCGCGCCTTGCATGATGATTGGCCCGGAATCCATTTCCGGCACCACGAAATGCACCGTCGCGCCGTGAATCTTGACGCCGTCGGCCAGTGCGCGCTCGTGCGTGTGGAGGCCTTTGTAGGACGGCAGCAGCGCCGGATGGATGTTCAGCATCCGGCCTTCCCATTGCCTGACGAACCACGGCGTGAGCAGGCGCAGGAATCCAGCGAGGCACACGAGATCGATGTTGTGGGCAATGAGCGTCTCGTTGAGCTTGCGCTCGAACGCTTCGCGGTCCTTGCCGAACGGCTTGCTTTCGACGGTCGCGGTTTCGATCCCGGCGTCACCGGCCTTCGCGAGGCCGCCGGCGCCCGCGATGTTGGACATCACCAGAACGATTTCGGCGGGATAGTCCTTGGCCTTTGCGGCCTCGATCAGCGCGGTCATGTTCGAGCCGCGTCCCGAAATCAGAATGGCGACGCGGCGTCGTGCCATCTCAATCCGCCAGGTTCAGGTGGCCGTCGTAGATCACGCGCTCGTCGCTGGAAGCTTCGACGACTTCGCCCAGATCGACCACGCGCTCGCCGTTCTGCGCGAACACGTCCATCACCTCGACGAGTTGTTCACGCTTGACGATGGCGATCATGCCGATGCCGCAGTTGAATGTGCGCAACAATTCCAGTTCCGCGATGTTGCCCTCGGCGGCCAGCCACTTGAACACCGGCAGGACGGGAACCGCGGCCAGATTGATACGGACGCCGAGATGTTTCGGCAGCACGCGCGGAATGTTGTCGGTGAAGCCGCCGCCGGTGATGTGCGCGAGACCCTTGACCGCGCCGGTCTGGCGGATAGCCGCAAGGCACGACTTCACATAAAGCTTGGTCGGGACAAGCAGGGCGCCGCCAAGGGTCATGACGGGTGCGAAGGGGGCCGGCGCGTCGAACGTCACTCCGGATTTCTCGACCACCTTGCGCACCAGCGAGAAACCGTTGGAATGAACGCCGGAGGAGGCGAGGCCGATCACCGCGTCGCCGGGCCCGATGTCCTTGTGCGGCAGCAGCGTGCCGCGCTCGGCCGCGCCGACTGCGAAACCTGCGAGGTCATAGTCGCCGTCCTTGTAGAGGCCGGGCATTTCGGCTGTCTCGCCGCCGATCAGGGCGCAGCCGGATTCGCGGCAGCCCTCGGCGACACCCGCGACAATCGAGGCGGTGGCCTCTGGATCGAGCTTGCCGCAGGCAAAGTAGTCCAGAAAGAACAGCGGCTCGGCGCCCTGAACCACGAGGTCGTTGACCGACATCGCCACGAGGTCGATGCCGATACCGCCGTGGATGCCGGTTTCGATGGCGATCTTGACCTTGGTGCCGACGCCGTCAGTGGCGGCGACCAGAATGGGGTCCTTGAAGCCGGCGGCTTTGAGGTCGAACAGCCCGCCGAATCCGCCGATTTCGGCATCGGCGCCCGCCCGCGCGGTGGCGCGGACCAGCGGCTTGATGAGGTCCACGAGCCGGTTTCCGGCGTCAATATCGACGCCAGCGGATGAATAGGTCAGGCCGGTTTTTTGGTCGGTCATACGAGTGCCCCGAATCCGAAATTCGCCTCTTTCTACAGCGCCTTCCGAGTTAGCCGGTGGTTACGTCGGATTTTGCGCTGGCGCAATGGCCGCCGGGCAGGCTGTGCATAGCTGGGAGAAGGGCCCCCGGGCGGTCCGCCGCATCCCCGTATCCTATGCAAGCCGTCCGGGGCCCGGTAAAACAGGAACAGCCGGGAAAAAGTCGCGTGAATCTGCCAAACATCATTACCCTGGGCCGCATCCTGCTGGTGCCGGTCATCGTCTGGGCCATCGCGTCGAACCAGATGACCATCGCCTTCGTGATCTTCGTGGTGGCGGGGGTCAGCGATGCCATCGATGGATTCCTCGCCAAGCGATTCAATATGACCACCGAGATCGGCGCGTTGCTCGATCCCGTGGCCGACAAGGCGCTGCTGGTCTCGATCTACGTCACGCTCGGAATCTCGGGCGACATTCCGCGCTGGCTGGTCATTCTCGTGGTGTCGCGCGACTTCATGATCGTGGGCGCGGTGATCATCTCGTGGCTGCTCGACAATCCGGTTCCGATGAAGCCGCTGATGGTCTCCAAGTTGAACACCGTGGCTCAGGTGGCATTCGCGGCACTGGTGCTGGCCTCGCTCGGCTTCCAGTTCAATGCATCGCCCTATGAGGTCATTCTGGCGGGTTTCGTGACGGTCTTGACGCTGCTTTCGGTGTCCTTCTATCTCGTGGAGTGGGCACGGCACATGAGCGCGACTGCGCCAATCCCGTGATACGATTTCACAAGCCGCATGTTGCGTACGGTTCGGCCAGGAGTCTTGCGTGGTAGCTCGCGTCCGCCCTCGTCAGTTGGCCTTTGCGCTGCCGCATGCCGAAAGCCTGACGCGCGACAATTTCCTTGAGGGTTCTGCCAACGCACAGGCGCTTGCGCTGATCGACGCATGGCCCGACTGGCCCAATCGCGTGATGATGCTGGTGGGGCCGGAGGGCAGCGGCAAGAGCCATCTTGCGTCGATATGGGCCGCCGAAGCCGGCGCACGGTCGGTTGCGGCCCATACGCTGACTGCGGCCAATGTCCCCGGCGAACTCGCGACCGGCGCACTTGTCGTGGACGATCTCGACCCGGCGGCCTTCGACGAGCGCGCGCTGTTCCATCTCTTGAATCTCGCCCGCGAGGATGAAGCCTATGTCCTAATGACCGGGCGGGCGCTGCCTTCGGTGTTTCCGGTGGAATTGCGGGATCTGCGCTCGCGGCTGCGTGCGGTACCGGTGGTTGCGCTGACCCCGCCGGACGACCAGTTGTTCCGCGCGCTGATCGTCAAGTTCTGTGCCGACCGCCAGATGACCGTAGACGAGGGGCTCGTGAGTTACCTCTCGACCCGCATCGAGCGGTCGTTCGCTGCGGCGCGGCGGACGGTCGAATTGCTGGACGAGGAGGCGCTGCGGCTGCGCCGGCCGGTAACCCGCGCCCTGGCCGCGGAACTGCTGAAAGATCCTGCGGCCTGACCGCGCAGGGCTTGGTCCTTAAGACTTCCTGGCCCATCATGTCATCGAACTGTCATGACACTGGCACATTGTCTCCGTGGAACAGGCCTAAGTTTGGGGCCAAATGACGTGAAATAGGGTCTCGCTTCATGGATGCCGCGCAAACTGCTGTAAAAAAAGAAGAAAATGAAGAGCTAGCGCTCGCGTCGGCGATCGGATCGGGCCCGGAACGCTTCATCAACCGCGAACTCTCGTGGCTTCATTTCAACCGCCGTGTGCTAGAGGAAGCGGTCAATCCGAACCACCCGCTGCTGGAGCGGGTCCGGTTCCTGTCGATTTCTGCCAATAACCTTGACGAGTTCTTCATGGTCCGCGTCGCGGGCCTCAAGGCGCAGGTCCGCGAAGGCATTACGGAGCGCAGCCCGGATGGCTCGACGCCCACCGAGCAACTCGCCAAGATCAATGAGACCGTCTCGAAGCTCGCGAGCGACCAGCAGGCGATCTGGCGCGATCTGCGCAGCGCGCTCGCCGAAGTCGGCATTGTCTTGGTCGACGGCAAGGACGTCACCAAGGCGGAAGGCTCCTGGATCGAAGATCACTTCCTTCACAACATTTTCCCGCTGCTGACGCCGCTTGCGATCGACCCGGCGCATCCGTTCCCGTTCATTCCGAGCCTCGGCTTCACCATCGCGCTGCATCTGGCGCGGGTGTCCGACGGCAAGGCGATGAACGCGCTGATCCGCATGCCGGGCAAGATCGACCGCTTCATCCGGCTGCCTGCGGGCAAGGACGGCTCGGTCCGTCTCATCACGCTTGAACAGGCCACGGCGCTGTTCATCGGCCGGTTGTTCCCAGGCTACGTGGTCAAGGGTGAGGGTGCGTTCCGCATCATCCGCGACTCCGAACTGGAAATCGAAGAAGAAGCCGAAGATCTCGTTCGCCTGTTCGAGTCGGCGCTGAAGCGCCGCCGCCGCGGGTCGGTGATCCGCCTCGAAATCGAAGCGCACATGCCCGACGACTTGCGCGCCTTCGTGCAGCGCGCGTTGTCCACTCCTGATGATGACGTGCTGCTGGTTGACGGTGTGCTCGCCATGAACGAGCTGTCGCAACTGACACGGCTCGATCGTCCCGATCTCGAATTCACACCCTATGTGCCGCGTCATCCCGAGCGCGTCCGCGATCACGGCGGCGATATCTTCGCGGCGATCCGTCAAAAGGATCTCATCGTTCATCACCCTTATGAATCGTTCGACGTTGTCGTGCAGTTCCTGCAGCAGGCCGCGCGCGATCCGGATGTGGTCGCGATCAAGCAGACGCTCTATCGCACCTCGCGCGATTCACCGATCGTGCGCACGCTTGCCGAAGCCGCCGAAGCCGGCAAGTCGGTGACCGCGCTGGTCGAACTGAAAGCGCGCTTCGATGAAGAAGCCAACATCCGCTGGGCGCGCGATCTCGAACGCGCTGGCGTTCAGGTGGTCTATGGATTCCTCGAACTCAAGACTCACGCCAAGCTGTCGCTGGTGGTGCGCCGGGAAGGCGCGGGGCTGACGACTTATGTTCACGCCGGGACCGGCAACTATCATCCGGTCACTGCGCGCATCTATACCGACCTGTCGTATTTCACATCCGATCCGGTGATCGCGCGCGATGCTGCGCGTGTCTTCAACTACATCACCGGCTACGCGGAACCGCGCGACATCGAGAAGATGGGCGTGTCGCCGCTGACACTGCGCAAGCGGATGCTCGAACACATTCACGGCGAAGCGAACTTCGCGCGGCACGGCAAGCCGGCGGCGATCTGGCTGAAGATGAACTCGCTGGTCGATCCCGACATCATCGACGCGCTCTATGACGCCTCGCAGGCCGGCGTTTCGATCGATCTGGTGATCCGCGGAATCTGCTGTCTGCGTCCCGGTGTTCCCGGACTTTCGGAGAACATCCGGGTCAAGTCGATCATCGGCCGGTTCCTTGAACACGGGCGAATCTACTGCTTCGGCATGGGCCATGGCCTGCCGAGTGCGAAGGCTGCTGTGTATATCTCGTCGGCAGATATGATGCCGCGCAATCTCGACCGCCGGGTCGAGGTGTTGTGCCCGCTGCAAAATCCTACGGTGCATCAGCAGGTTCTCGAACAAATCATGGTCGCGAACCTGAAGGATAATGAACAGAGCTGGCAGTTGTTGCCGGACGGGTCGTCAACGCGTATGAAGGCCGCGAAAGGCGAGGAACCTTTCAACGTGCACGATTACTTCATGACGAATCCGAGTCTGTCAGGCCGTGGAAAGTCGCTTAAAGAATCTTCGCCACGCCGTCTTACGCGCCGTTCGGAGCGTTAGTGGTTCGAAGAACGAATCCGTGAGCCCGGCACTCGTTCGCGAGCGGCCTCGTCCTGCGCGCAAACCATCGAAAAGCGTCGCCGTCATCGACATCGGATCGAACTCGGTCCGTCTTGTTGTCTACGAGGACAAGACGCGCAATCTCGCACCGATCTTCAACGAGAAAACACTTTGCGGTCTCGGCCGCGAAGTGCAGTCGACCGGACTGCTCGCGGCAGACGCCGTCGAAAAGGCGCTGGCGGCGCTCAAGCGGTTCAAGGCGCTTTGCAAGATCATGAAGGTCGGCGAGGTCCATGCGATCGCCACCGCAGCTTGCCGCGACGCGACCAACGGGCCGGACTTCATCGCCAAGGCCGAGCGCATCTGCGGCTGTCCCATCAATATCCTGTCGGGCGCGCGCGAAGCGAAGCTGTCTGCGCTCGGCGTCGCGTCGGGCGTCTACAAGCCGGACGGCATCGTCGGTGATCTCGGCGGCGGCTCGCTCGAGCTCATCGATGTGCGCGGCCATCGCATTCGCTCAGGCACGACACTGCCGCTCGGCGGCCTCGCGTTGCAGGATGCGTCGCAGAAATCGCTGAAGAAGGCGGAGCGCATCGTCGCCGCCGGGCTGACCGGATTGCCGCAGCTCAAAGCGGGCGCGGGCCGGACGTTCTATGCGGTCGGCGGCACATGGCGCGCGCTGGCACGCATCCATATCATTCAGAGCGGCTATCCGCTGCACGTGATGCACGGCTACACCATTCCGGCGGCTGACGCGCTGGACTTTGTACGGCGGCTTCGCCGTCTGGCCGCAAGCAATACGCTCGCCGACATCGAGACTGTTGCCGATGCCCGCCGCCCGCTGCTGACCTACGCGGCGCTCGTGCTCGAATACATCATCCGCGTCGCGAAGCCGAAGAACATCGTGTTCTCGACCTACGGCGTTCGCGAAGGATTGCTTTATGAGATGCTGCCTGAAAAGGAGCAGCAGAAAGACGGGCTGATCGCCACGGCGCAGACCATGAACGAACTGCGCGCGCGTTCGCCGCGCCACGCCGACGATCTGATCGTGTGGACCGACAAGCTGTTCAGGGTCGCGGGCCTGCGTGAAAGCGAGGACGAGAAGCGGCTGCGTCATGCGGCGTGCTGGCTGTCCGACGCAGCCTGGCGGGCCCATCCGGATCATCGCGGCGAGCAATCGCTCGATTTCATCATCAACGGGAATTTCGGCGCGGTGACTCACGAGGGCAGGGTGTTTCTCGCGCTCGCGGCCTATTATCGCTACGCCGGATTGAACGCGGAGAACGAGGCGCCGCAAGCCGTGCGCGCGCTCATTCCGCCCGCGATGGTCGAGCGCGCGCGCCTGATCGGTGCCGCATTCCGCGTTGCCTTCATGATCTCCGCGGCGCAGCGCGGCGTGCTGCCGCACACGCATTTCCGCAATCAGGGCCGCAAGCTTATCCTGGCGTTCGACAAGCGGGCCGCAGATCTTGCCGCCGACCGTGTCGTCAATCGCTTCAAGCAGCTCGCGCGTCTGATTGGACGCACTGCCACGATCGTGAAGCCGTAGTTCCATCCCGCCGGAAATCGGGTGGAAGGCCTGTCGCCATTGAATTAGTTCGGGGCATCAGACAGGAGCCCGGACATGGTCGCAGCAGCAAAAGTCAAAACTCGGGCGTCGCTGGCGCCGACGCGTGTCGGGGCGATGGACTGGCCCGACATCGCAACGCATCTCGATGGCAATGGCTGGGCGGTTCTGCCGCGGCTGCTGTCACCCGATGAATGCGGTTCGCTCGCCGGTCTCTATGGCGAGGATGGCATCTTCCGCAGCCACATCATCATGGCACGTCACGGCTTCGGGCGCGGCGAGTACAAGTATTTTTCCTATCCGCTGCCGGATATCATCTCGGCATTGCGGACGGCGCTGTATCCGCAACTGGCGCCGATCGCCAATCGCTGGAACGAGTCGATGGGTATCGACGTTCGTTATCCCGCGGAGCACGCCGATTTCATCACGCGCTGCCACAAGGCCGGGCAGACCCGGCCGACGCCTTTGCTACTCCAGTACAACGCGGGCGACTACAATTGCCTGCATCAGGACCTGTACGGCGAGCATGTGTTTCCGTTGCAGGTCGCAATCCTGTTGTCGGAACCGGAGCGCGATTTCACCGGCGGCGAGTTCGTGCTGACGGAGCAGCGTCCGCGCATGCAGTCACGCGCAGCGGTGGTGCCGCTGAAGCAGGGCGATGCCGTGGTGTTCGCGGTTCATCACCGGCCGGTTCAGGGCACGCGCGGGACCTATCGCGTTAATTTGCGCCATGGCGTCAGCCAGCTCCGTTCCGGTCACCGGCATACCGTCGGCATCATTTTCCACGACGCAAAATAACAGGCAGTCCACGGCGATTTGAGCGGCGTTTGTCGCTTTTGGCGCGCCTGTCGCGTTGGCACGGTTGTCGCATATGACCACGTTCGATAAGACCGTGTGTCCGCAATCAGAAGCCGAAGCCGCAATGAGCAATGCTACCCTGGATCGCGTCGTCAAGGAAATCTCCGACGAGATGATCGAAAGAAAGGATCGCGGAGACGTCGCGACCTATATTCCCGAACTGGCTGGCGTTGATGTCAACTCGTTCGGTCTCGTCGTGGTCGATTCCAGCGGACATATCGCGGCGGGCGGTGACGCCGACACGTCGTTTTCGATTCAAAGCATTTCCAAGGTGTTCACATTCACGCTCGCATTGGGCATGATCGGCGACAAGCTGTGGCAGCGGGTGGGGCGCGAGCCGTCGGGCAGCCCGTTCAACTCGATCGTTCAGCTTGAGCGCGAACGCGGTATCCCGCGCAATCCCTTCATCAATGCCGGCGCGATCGCCGTGACCGATGCCATTCTGTCCGGGCATCAGCCCCGCGAAACGCTGGGCGAAATCCTGAGATTCATGCAGTTCCTCTCGGGCGACTCCTCGATCAAGATCGATGAGTCTGTCGCGGCATCCGAGCAGCGCACCGGTTTTCGCAACATCGCGCTCGGCAATTACATGAAGTCGTTCGGGGTTATCGAAAATCCTGTTGAGCTGACGCTCGGCGTCTATTTCCATCAATGCGCCATCGCAATGTCATGCCGCCAGCTTGCGATGGCGGGGCGGTTTCTCGCGCACTCGGGTCGCAATCCGTCGACTGGATTTCTGGTCGTGCCGCCGGAGCGGGCGCGGCGCATCAACGCGGTGATGCTGACATGCGGGCATTACGATGGCTCGGGGGAGTTTGCCTATCGGGTGGGGTTGCCGGGAAAGAGCGGCGTCGGCGGCGGCATCCTGGCCATTGCGCCGGGCAAGGCCTCCATCGCGGTCTGGTCACCGGGTCTCGATGCCAACGGCAACTCCCGGCTGGGCCGTGATGCGCTTGAAACTCTCAGCAAGCGGATGGGCTGGTCGATCTTCGGTGCGTAACGGGCAGGGCACACGCCCAAAGTAAAAGGGCCGAAGCGCTATGCTTCGACCCTTTATTTGACGTCGCTGGTCACCGGGCGGTCAGGCCACCCGGGCGTCATGGCGGCGCGCGGCATCAGTGTTCGCTGCCCCGTTTGGCGTCTTCAATAGCGGCTTCGTGGTACCAGCCGCTGCCGGAGACGGCGTAGTCAAGTGTCGGCTTGGCAGGCTCGCTACGGCTGCTGAGCGCCGCACGGCCACCAACAGGGAATTGGTAGATCTTGGCCGTCGGCTGGGTCGAATTAGGTGTCATTCCAGTCTCCTCTTGTTGCGCGGTTATCGCGTGGAGAACTAATGTAAGAGGAACGCACGTCTTTTGCGCGGTTTGCCCTATAAAAAGCAGGCAAATGCATACAATTTGCGCATCTTCGATTCTGCGCCTTCACTCAGCATGCGCCTGAAATCTTAACGCTCTCGCACTTGAAGGGTTTCCGCGGCTAAGCGTCTTGAATACCGCCGCCACCAAACGAGGCAGGCGAAAAAAGTGGCGTAAAAACACGCACTCGGACGAACAGGTCTGCGAATCACCTGGTTGCGGCGGGCAAAGTGGCTGGCCAGGAGGACCGGTCGATCGGCTCAGGATCACGGTCCATGAGGGGGCTGGTTGGCACGTTAAATGCTTGTTAAGGCGTCAGCCGTTTGCGGCCGGGTCCCCTCGGCGGCTAAACCGGCCGGGAATTTAGCGCCGCAATCTTTCACTCAAGAGAGACCGAAATGACAAAGTACAAGCTCGAGTACATCTGGCTCGATGGCTATACGCCGACCCCGAACCTTCGCGGAAAAACCCAGATCAAGGAATTCGATGCGTTTCCGACCCTCGAACAGCTCCCGCTCTGGGGCTTCGACGGAAGCTCGACCCAGCAGGCCGAAGGCCACAGCTCGGATTGCGTTCTGAAGCCTGTCGCTGTCTATCCGGACGCAGCCCGCATCAACGGTGCGCTCGTGATGTGCGAAGTCATGATGCCCGATGGCAAGACCCCGCACTCGTCGAACAAGCGCGCGACCATTCTCGATGATGCCGGCGCATGGTTCGGCTTCGAGCAGGAATACTTCTTCTACAAGGACGGGCGTCCGCTCGGCTTCCCTGAGGCTGGTTATCCGGCACCGCAGGGTCCGTACTACACGGGCGTCGGCTACAGCAACGTCGGCTCGGTCGCCCGCGAGATCGTCGAAGAGCACCTCAACCTGTGTCTCGCCGCCGGCATCAACCACGAAGGCATCAATGCCGAAGTGGCGAAGGGCCAGTGGGAATTCCAGATTTTCGGCAAGGGCTCCAAGAAGGCCGCTGATGAAATGTGGATCGCGCGTTACCTGCTTCTGCGTCTCACCGAGAAGTATGGCATCGACATCGAATTCCACTGCAAGCCGCTCGGCGATACCGACTGGAACGGCTCGGGCATGCACGCCAACTTCTCGACCGAGTACATGCGCACGGTCGGCGGCAAGGACTACTTCGAAGCTTTGATGAAGCAGTTCGACAAGAACCTGATGGATCACATCGCCGTCTACGGCCCGGACAACGACAAGCGTCTGACCGGCAAGCACGAGACCGCGCCTTGGAACAAGTTCTCCTACGGCGTGGCGGACCGCGGCGCTTCGATCCGCGTCCCGCACTCCTTCATCAACAATGACTACAAGGGCTATCTGGAAGACCGCCGCCCGAACTCGCAGGGCGACCCCTACCAGATCGCTTCGCAGATCCTGAAGACGATCTCGGAAGTTCCGACCTCGAAGAAGGCTGCGGCCTAAGGTTCCTCGGGTTCAAATGACGCCGGGTGGAAGCGCAAGCTTCCGCCCGGTTTGTTTTTATGGACAGCAATTTCCGGGAATCGGGTGGAAGCATCGCCTTGAATCGGATGAGGTCGGTGAGGGACGCGTGAATCGCGTCGTTTACTCCAGGCCCAGAGATGCGTGATCTGTTCGACGGCGACATTGTGGACCAGCGCGATGTGCAACTCGCGCCCGGCGCGATGCTGCTTGCCGGGTTTGCGAGGTCGCTTGAAGTGTCTTTATTCGACGCGGTGAATGCGATCATCGCACGTGCGCCGTTCCGTCATCTCTTCACGCCCGGCGGCCACCGGATGTCGGTGGCCATGACCAACTGCGGAAGGGTCGGCTGGGTCAGCGATCGCACTGGCTATCGCTATGATCCCATCGATCCTGTCGGCGGTCATCCATGGCCGCAGATGCCGGCTGTGTTTGCGGATCTGGCGGCACGCGCCGCCGCCAAAGCAGGCTTCGCCGATTTTCGCCCCGACGCCTGTCTCATCAATCGCTATGAGCCCGGCGCCAAGTTATCGCTCCATCAGGACAAGGACGAACTGGATTTCAATGCGCCGATCGTCTCGGTGTCGCTCGGATTACCCGCGACATTCCTGTTCGGCGGCCTGAACCGCTCCGACAAGACCTTGCGCTACCGGCTGATCCATGGCGATGTCGTCGCATGGGGCGGGCCGGCGCGGCTGGCCTATCACGGCGTGATGCCGCTGGCGGAGGGCGAGCATCCGCTGCTTGGTCCTCAGCGCATCAATCTGACGTTTAGAAAGACGCGCTGAAGCGCTTTGTCGAAAAATGTGCTGAAGCGTTATCCGGAGACGAGTTCGCCGCGATCGAATGTCATGTTGGCAAAGCGGGCGCGATAGTTAGCAGGCGTCAGGCCGGTATGCCGCTTGAACAGGCTCCTGAAGAAGGCGACGTCCTCATAGCCGATCCTGATCGAGACGGCCTGAATGGAGGACGCGCCTTGCTCCAGCATTTCCTTGGCCGCCGCCACACGCAGCATCTGCACATATTCGCCGGGCACGCGCCCGGTCGCCGCCTTGAAGCGCCGGATGAAGTTGCGCTGACCCATTCCGGCGCGGTCGGCGAGCAGATCGATCGATATCGGTTTCTCCAGATGCGCCTGCAGATATTCTTCCGCGTCCCTGATCTTGTCATCGGAATGGGGATGGGACAGCGGCACCACCGAGTATCCGGATTGGCGGCTGCGCGGCATGCTCAGCAGTAACGCCTTCGCGCAGCGCAGGGCAATCTCGTGACCGCAGAATTTCTCCACCAGATAAAGGCTGATATCCAGCGATGCATAAACCCCGCCGCTGCAGAACAGCCGTCCGTCTTCGGTCACGAAGCGGTCCGGCCGCCAGATCACTTTGGGATAGCGCTGGCGCATGATGTCCGCCACGCCCCAGTGCGTGGTCGCCTCGCGGCCGTCGAGCAATCCGCATTCGGCAAGGAAGGCAACGCCGGTGCAGACACCTGCGATGTAGGCGCCTTTCGCGTAACGTTCGCGCAGCCAGGGCAGGAGAGCGCTGTTCTTCGCAATCCGGTCCATCACGTCCCAACCTGACGCGGGAAGAATGATGATGTCGGTGTGTTCGATCTCATGGATCGAACAGTTCGGGGTCAATCCCAACGAGCAAAGGCTGGTCACGCTGTTGCCGTCGAGCGACGCGATCCGGACCCGGAACGGCGGATTGTCAGGCGGCGTGCCGTGCAGCCATTCCCACAGCAGGCCCGCCGAATGAAACACCTCGATCGGGCCGATTGCCGTTGAAGCGTAGCCGTCCTCCAGAAGGACAACCGTGACATCGAGCACGCGCTTCGCATGCTCGGTGACACTGCTCTTGGACGGCACCACTGAATTTGCTTGCCTGGCCATGCTTTCCACCTGTGTCCTTGGGACGCCTGAACCAAATGGTGAAACCTGCTTGCTGACTGTGCGTGTTATTTTCCCATGAGCGCGCTGATATAGGTCGCTATCGTGCGACACAGTGCGATCAGGACAATCAATTCTCCTGTCATGACGAAACTCCGTGATGGGTACCGACGCCGCCGACAAACTTCGGGCGGCGGCGCCGCGCCTTTCAGGATGCCGTCGTCGGGTCAATGACGCCGCGCACCTCTGACACCTTGGTTGCTGGAATGCCGCTCAATCGTGCGTGCGCTTGAACGGCGGCTTCGTTTTCGGCGAGGTAGATGCAGAATGTCTTGTCATCCACGACGAATGACTGGAGCCATTGTGCCTTTCCCGCCAGCTTGGCGAGCGCGTCGTTGGAGGTCGCGGCGGTTTCCTTGAGCTGTGCCGGGCTCAGGTTGGCGACGCCGGGCAATTCACGTTCGATAACGTAGCGCTTCATGGGTCTCACTCCGTGCTGGTGTTGACGGAGGACAAGATCGTCCATGGAAGGACGGTAAAACAGACGACATTATTGACAATGTAAGGGGGTGATTGTGACACCGGCAGACCGGCAGGCAAATACGAAAACGCCCCTGTATCATCACAGGGGCGTGTGGCCGGTGTGGGTTGCCTGAGGCGAAATGTTATTCGCGATCGACCCGCACCACGCGGCCCTTGTCGATGGCCAGCGCGAGGCGGCCTTTCTTCAAGGCCAGCGCAGCTTCGCCGAACAGCTCGCGGCGCCAGCCGTGCAGCGCGCCGACATCGGCGTTGTCGTCGGCCGCGATCTGTTCGAGGTCGTCCACGGTCGCGATCACCTTGCTGGCGACCGCGTGCTGTTCCGAGGTCATGCGCAAGAGAACTTTCAGCAATTCGACGGTCGCGCCGCCATTGGCATTGCCGCGCGGCTTGTCGAGCTTCGGCAACTTGGTCAGGTCGCGCGCAATTCCGCGCTTCACCGCGGCGAGAATGTCCTGGCCCCATTTCGACTTGTCGAAGCCCTTCGGCAGCGACCGCAGACCGGCCAGCCGCTCGAGTGTGGTGGGCGCATGGGTGGCGATGTCGCCGATGGCGTCGTCCTTCAGCACCCGCGAGCGCGGCACGTCGCGGCTCTGTGCTTCTTGCTCGCGCCATGCCGCGACTTCCATCAGCACCGCGAGTTCTTTCGGCTTGCGGACGCGCGTCTTGAGCCGCTCCCATGCGCGCTCCGGATGGAAGTCATAAGTTTTCGGCGAGGTGAGAATTTCCATCTCCTCGCTGACCCATTCGCTGCGGCCGCGTTTCTTGAGGTCGGCGTCGAGCGCCGCGAACACATCGCGCAGATGCGTGACGTCGGCGACCGCATAGGTGATCTGGTCCTGCGTCAGCGGACGGTTCGACCAGTCGGTGAAGCGATGGGTTTTATCGGGACGATGACCGGTAATGCGCTCGACAAGCTGGTCGTAGGCGATGCTGTCGCCATAGCCGAGAACCATGGCGGCGACCTGGGTATCGAACACCGGATGCGGAATGATGCCGGCGCGGTGAAAGATGATTTCGATGTCCTGCCGCGCAGCGTGGAACACCTTCAGCACATTCTCGTTGGCCATCAGGTCAAAGAACGGCTTGAGGTCGATTCCCTCGGCGAGCGCATCGACCACGGCGGCTTCGTCCGCGCTGGCCAACTGAACGACACAGAGCAGGGGATAATAGGTGGTTTCGCGCAAAAACTCGGTATCGACTGTGATGACGCGGTGTTTGGCGAGGCGATTGCAGACGGCGGTGAGTTCGTCGGTGGTGGTAATGATTTCCATGCGGGGGTTATGAACGCCTTGAACGGATTTTTCCATGCGAAAATCGGCTGTCAGGGCAGGCTGTAGGGCATGGCGGAGACATCTCCGCCCCGATCTGAACCCGCCGCATGCGCCGCGCGACCAATGATCATTGCCGCAATGCACTATTTTCAGGGAGATTCGCCATGGCCGGGAGATTTCGCATCAAGTCCACGGCCACAGGTCTCATGATCGCGCTGGTTCCGGTCGTGGCTTCGGCGAACAACCTCAATGTCAACGCCGGGACCCACATCCCGATCCGGCCTCACGTCAATCTCAACGCAACGATCAACCTCGACGTAAAGACCCGGACGTTTCACGATATTGATCTCTCCGAAACCTGCCGGCCAGACGAGCGCATCAAAAAGAAAGGCCGGCGTGAGTGGCGCTGCCGTCAGGATCGCTAGCAACATTCCGCAATATGAAATTCAGAGGTGGCATGCACGGCGGCAAGGGGGCTGCATTGCCCGCGATGACATGATTAGGTGCGGCTTCCCATGCGAGCTTTGTCACCATCATGATTACTGGACTTGATCACGCCGTCGTTCTGGTTCGCGACATCGAAGCCGGCGTTGCCGGTTATCAGACGCTGCTCGGCCGCGCGCCGGTGTGGCGCGCGCAAAGCGACGGCGCAGCCACGGCGATCTTTGTGCTCAACAACACCTCGCTTGAGCTGATGGCGCCTGCGGGCGAGGGCGCGGCTGCCGATCGCGTCCGTGCCGCGCTCGAGAAACAGGGCGAGGGGCTCGCCAGTCTGGCTTTTGAAGTTGGCGACATCGAAAAAGCGCACCATCGCCTGACGCGTCTTGGCCTTGCGCCTGAAGCTATCAGCGATGGCGCGAGCACGGACCTTGCCTCGGGCCGCACGCTGACATGGAAGCGCACCCGCGCGTCGGCGGAGTCCACCCATGGCATCCGGCTGTTCTTTCTTCAGCGGGGCGAACGACTCGCACGCTCGCCCGAGATCGCGCCAGCTTCGGTCGAGATGCTCGATCATCTCGTGATCGCGACACCGGATCCCGAGCGGACCGCGGCGCTCTACGGCGCGCGGCTCGGGTTCGACATGAAACTCGACCGGACCATCGAGGCGCTAGGAACGCGCTTTCTGTTTTTCAGAACCGGCGGTCTGGTGTTCGAGGTCATCCATCGCCTCAAGGACGGCCGGAGCGACGGCCCCGACAAGATTTACGGCGTCTCATGGCGTGTCGCCGACGTTGCGGCAACGCGGACCCGGCTTGAGCAGGCGGGCCTCGAGGTGTCCGAACTGCGCGAGGGCCGCAAGCCGGGCACGCAGGTTTTCACGGTGCGGACCGGGACCTTTGGCGTTCCGACCATCGTGATCCAGCAGGACAAGCGCGAGGCCTAGCAAGACTTCATGCCCGGCCTTCAAGACTGCTGGCGGGGGCATTGTTTTTATTAAGCTTTTTCCCGCCATATGGGAGGGTAACCGGCACCATCCGGTTGCCGCGTTCCCTTCGCTCGGGTAAACCCTGCGCGCGCGCACCAGCGCCCGTATCCCTTGATTCTGCCCTCTGACGCCGTTTTCCAGGATTTCCATGCACCGTTATCGTTCCCACACCTGCGGCGCCCTCCGCGATTCCGACATTGGCCAGGAGGTCCGGCTGTCCGGCTGGTGTCACCGCATCCGCGATCATGGTGGACTGCTGTTCATCGACCTGCGCGACCACTACGGAATGACGCAATGCGTGATCGATCCGGATTCGAAGGCATTCTCTCTGGCCGAAAAGCTGCGCGCCGAGTGGGTGGTGAAGATCGACGGCAAGGTTCGCCGCCGCCCCGAAGGCACCGACAATCCTGATCTGCCGACCGGCACGGTCGAAGTGTTTATCGCCGATATCGAAGTGCTGGGCGAGGCAGGCGAACTGCCGATGCCTGTGTTCGGCGATCAGGAATACCCGGAAGAAATCCGGCTGAAGTACCGCTTCCTCGACCTTCGCCGCGAGAAGCTGCACCAGAACATCATGACCCGCGGCGCCATCGTCGACTCGATGCGTGCGCGGATGAAGAAGGCCGGGTTCTTCGAATTCCAGACGCCGATCCTGACCGCGTCGTCGCCGGAAGGCGCGCGCGACTTCCTGGTGCCGTCGCGCATTCATCCCGGCAAGTTCTACGCGCTGCCGCAGGCGCCGCAGCAGTACAAGCAGTTGCTGATGATGTCGGGCTTCGACCGCTACTTCCAGATCGCGCCGTGCTTCCGCGACGAAGACCCGCGTGCCGACCGTCTGCCCGGCGAGTTCTATCAGCTCGATTTGGAGATGAGCTTCGTCACGCAGGAAGACGTGTTCGCGGCGATGGAGCCGGTGATCACTGGCGTGTTCGAGGAGTTCGCCAATGGCAAGCCGGTCACCAAGAAGTGGCCGCGCATTCCGTTCGCTGAAAGCCTGCGCAAGTACGGCACCGACAAGCCGGACCTGCGCAATCCTCTGGTGATGCAGGATGTGTCCGAACACTTCCGCGGTTCGGGCTTCAAGGTGTTCGCACGCATGCTCGAAGACGCGACCAATCAGGTCTGGGCGATCCCCGGGCCGGGCGGCGGTTCGCGTGCCTTCTGCGACCGCATGAATTCGTGGGCGCAGGGCGAAGGACAGCCGGGCCTCGGCTACATCATGTGGCGCGAAGGCGGCGAGGGCGCAGGCCCGCTCGCCAACAACATCGGACCCGAGCGCACCGCCGCGATCCGCGAGCAGCTCGGCCTCAAGGAAGGCGACGCCGCATTCTTCGTTGCCGGCGATCCGCAGAAGTTCTGGAAGTTCGCAGGCCTCGCACGCACGAAGCTCGGCGAGGAGCTGAACCTGATCGACAAGGACCGGTTCGAGCTCGCATGGATCGTCGATTTCCCGATGTACGAGTACAACGAGGAAGACAAGAAGGTCGACTTCTCGCACAACCCGTTCTCGATGCCGCAGGGCGGCCTCGAAGCGCTGGAGACGCAGGACCCGCTCACGATCAAGGCGTTCCAGTACGACATCGCCTGCAACGGTTACGAGATTGCGTCGGGCGGCATCCGCAACCATCGCCCGCAGGCGATGGTGAAGGCGTTCGAGATCGCGGGCTATGGCGAGGAAACGGTCATCGAGCGTTTCGGCGGCATGTATCGCGCGTTCCAGTATGGCGCACCGCCGCATGGCGGCATGGCCGCCGGTGTCGATCGCATTGTCATGTTGCTTTGCGGTACGAACAACCTGCGCGAAATCTCGCTGTTCCCGATGAACCAGCGTGCCGAAGATCTGCTCATGGGCGCGCCATCGGAGGTCTCGCTCAAGCAGTTGCGCGAACTGCATATCAGGCTCAATCTGCCCTAATGCGGTGGTTCGCAAGTCCGCATCATTCTGCGTCATGCTCTTTTGCGGACTTGCGAACCGAAACCGCACTGGAATTATAATTTCTAGTGTCCCTTTGAATCCGAAGTTCGCTATGAAACGCGCTGCTAAAATGATGCGAACTTCGGATTCGGGACACGAGTACTGAATCGCATAACCGTCGCAGGACGGGACTAAACAGCACCGGCGCAAGCCGGGGCAAAGAGAATATCGGGAGCGGGTATGGCGTCGACGTTGTCTGAAGAACTTCGCCTCGCGGCGTTGGCGTATCATCGACTTCCGAAGCCCGGCAAACTCGAGATTCAGGCGACCAAGCCGCTGGCTAACCAGCGCGACCTCGCGCTAGCCTATTCGCCGGGCGTGGCTGCGGCGTGCGAAGCCATTGCCGCCGATCCCCATGAGGCGGCGACACTGACAACCCGCTCCAATCTTGTCGCCGTCGTCAGCAACGGCACCGCCGTGCTCGGCCTCGGCAACATCGGTCCGCTGGCATCCAAGCCGGTGATGGAGGGCAAGGCCGTCCTGTTCAAGAAGTTTGCCGGCATCGATGTGTTCGACATCGAGATCGCCGCCGACACCATCGCGCGCGTGGTGGAGACGGTGGCCGCGCTGGAGCCGACCTTCGGCGGCATCAACCTCGAAGACATCAAGGGGCCGGAGTGCTTCGAGATCGAGGAGCAACTCAAGGCGCGGATGAAGATTCCGGTCTTCCACGACGACCAGCACGGCACGGCCATCATCGTCTGCGCGGCGGTCCGCAATGCGCTGCTGATCAACGGCAAGAAGCTGGAAGACTGCAAGATCGTGGCGTCCGGCGCGGGCGCCGCCGCGATCGCCTGTCTCAATCTGCTGGTGTCGCTTGGCGCGCAGCGCAAGAACATCTGGGTTTGCGATATCGACGGTCTTGTCTATGAAGGCCGCAATACGCTGATGGACAAATGGAAGGCCGTCTACGCGCAGAAGACCGACAAGCGTACGCTGGGCGATGTGATCGGCGGCGCGGACATTTTCCTCGGCGTGTCAGCCGGCGGCGTACTCAAGCCCGAGATGGTCAAGGCCATGGCCGACCAGCCTCTGGTGATGGCGCTCGCCAATCCGAATCCCGAGATCATGCCGGATGAGGCGCGCAAGGCGCGGCCCGATGCGATGATCTGCACCGGGCGCTCGGACTTCCCGAACCAGGTCAACAACGTCCTGTGCTTCCCCTTCATTTTCCGCGGCGCGCTCGATGTCGGCGCCACGGCGATCAACGAGGCGATGAAGGTTGCCGCGGTGGATGCGCTGGCGCAGCTCGCGCGCGATCCGCCGTCCGATGTGGTGGTGCGTTTCGACGGCGGTGAGACGCAGGGCTTCGGTCCCGGCTCGCTGATCCCGTCGCCGTTCGATCCCCGGCTGATCCTGCGCGTGGCACCGGCGGTGGCGAAGGCCGCCATGGAGTCCGGCGTGGCGACGCGGCCCATTACCGACTTTGACGCCTATACCAGCCAGCTCGACCGTTTCGCATTCCGCTCCGGTCTGATCATGAAACCGGTGTTTGCGAAGGCCAAGACGCAGCCGGTGCGCGTGATCTACGCCGAGGGTGAGGACGAGCGCGTGCTGCGCGCGGTGCAGGTGGTGCTCGAGGAAAAGCTGGCGCGTCCGATCCTGGTCGGCCGTCCGTCCGTGGTCGCCGCGCGCATCAAGCGGTTTGGCCTCTCGATCAATCCCGGCAGCGATTTCGACCTGATCAATCCCGAGGACGATCCGCGCTACCGTTCCTATGTCCAGAGCTACATCGATCTGGCCGGACGGCACGGCATCACGCCGGAAGCGGCGCGGACGCTGGTGCGCACCAATGCCACCGTGATCGCGGCGTTGGCTGTCGCGCGGGGCGAGGCCGACGCCATGCTGTGCGGTGTCGATGGCCGTTACATGAGCCATCTGCGGCGCATCCGCGAAATCATCGGCGTGACGCCTGGACTCGCGGACTATTCGGCACTGGCGCTGGTCATCACCAGCAAGGGCTCGTATTTCATCGCCGATACCCAGATCCGCCCCAATCCGACGGCGGAAGAACTGGCGGAAATGGCGGCGCTCGCGGCCGTGCATGTGCAACGCTTCGGGATCAAGCCCAAGGTCGCGTTCCTGTCGCATTCGGATTTCGGAAGCTACGATTCCGCGTCGGCGCAGAAAATGCGGCGCGCCACCGAGATCCTTGTGAACGATCATCCGGAGATTGAGGCCGACGGCGAAATGCAGGGCGATTCCGCGCTGACCGCGCTGTCGCGCCAGCTCGTGCTGCCGCATTCGCGGCTCGAAGGGTCGGCCAACATCCTGATCATGCCGAACCTCGATGCGGCCAACATCGCCTACCAGATGATCAAGATCCTCGCCGACGCACTTCCGGTCGGGCCGATCCTGATCGGACCGACGCGTCCGGCGCACATCCTGACGCCGTCGGTGACGGCGCGCGGGATTCTCAACATGACGGCGGTCGCGGCGGTCGAGGCGCAGGAGCGCGCGGGGCGGCAGCAGCCAACGCTGTTCGGCTGACAGGAACTCCTGTATAGTCTGTTCAGGGATTTTTGCGGGGCCGCCAAATGCCAGCCATCGTTACTGTCGGACGTGTTCTGTTCGTCGTTCTGTTTGTGTTTTCCGGCGCCTCCAAGCTGTTCGATATCGCCTCGACAACCCAGGCGATCACCGAGAAGGTCGTCCTTCCGGCGATGCTGACACAGTACACGTCCCAGCTTGAGGGCATCACGGGGATGCCGACCGCGCAGATGCTGGCGATCCTGGCGGGCGCGCTGGAAGTTGTCGGCGGACTGTTCATCGCACTGAACTTCGGCACGCGGACCTTTGCCTGGCTGCTGGTGCTGTTCGTCGCGGTGACGACGTTCTATTTCCACAATTTCTGGGACATGACCGGCGCGGATCGCATCAACAACATGATCCACGCGCTGAAGAACCTGTCGCTGATCGGCGGCCTCCTGGTGATCGCGGGCTATCCGCGTCCGGTGGCCATGGAAGACAGCGGCCGCTACACCGGCGTCTAGCTTCGCCGCCACGCCGTCACATCGACGCCTTGCGCGGCATCGAGAACGCGGGTCTCTGCTGGCTTGAGACCATGAGCGGCGAGAATATCCTGCGGTGAGCGCGCCGGCACGCCGGGGAAGCCGCCGGTGCCGCCCGGAATTTTCAAACGGTGCGCCTGCGACAGCCAGAATGTGTCGTAGCGATCCATGAACATCTCGAACACACCGGGACCGCCGATGATCGCCGCTGTTCCGCTGGTGACGCCGGCATGACGGCAGGCGTCCTCGAAGGACGCCCCTGCGGGATTCCACAAGGTTGCTTTGGGATTTGACGGATCGGGGGCGAGGGCGGCGACGCTGCGCGTCAGGATGATGCGCGTACGCTGCGGCGAATGCAGCTGGTCCTCGAAAGAGTATTTGCCGTGAACGATCAGGTCGGCGGCGTCCAGCGCAGTGTCAAAGAACTTCTGATCGGCGTCGAACTTCAGCGAAGCAGGCATGACGCCGTGCACATCGGCGAGCATGCCGTCGGCGGAAACGATCACATAGCCTTCAATGCGCATGCGTGCGGTTTAGCCATTTCCCGGACAACCGCAAGTGGGCGTTTTCCGTTACTCGGAAATGGTCTGCACCACGCTGTTAAGCGGGCGCGAACTTACCGTCGGCAGCTTCAGTCCCTTGACGACTTCCTCGTCGTATTGCGCGATGGTCTGCATCGGGGCCTTGGCCTTGACCTGAACCACCTTGTAGCCGCCCGCCTTCAGCCGCTTCATCAGTTCAGGCAGGGCTTCTGCGGTGTGCTTCTGGAAATCGTGCATCAGCACGATGCCTTTGCCGAACTTGTCGAGCTTCGTCATGACGGTGTCGACGATCTTCTGTGCCGTGCTGGCCTTGAAGTCGAACGAGTCGAGATCGCATGACCAGATCGAGATGTTGCGCTCGCCGAGATAGGTCACCATCGCGGGCGGATGCTGAAGCGCGGGGAAACGGAACAGCGGCGACGGTGCGGCGCCAAGCGCCCATTTGACGGCGCTGAAGCCTTTCTCGATCTCTTCCTTCTGCTGCGCCTCGGTCAGCTTCTTGTTGTTGAGATTGGCATGCGACCAGGTGTGCGCACCGATGGTGTGGCCCTCGGCCGCGACGTGCTTGAGAATTTCGGGATAGTAGGTCGCGTGCTTGCCGATCGGGAAGAAGATCGCCTTGGTGCATTCGTCGGCGAGCGTCTTGAGGACCGACGGCGTGTTGACCGGCCATGGTCCGTCATCGAACGTCAGCACTACTTCCTTATCGCGCAAAAAGTCGAGCTGCTTGAAATGCTCGAAGCCGAAGCCGGGTCCGCCGGTGGTGTCGATCTGCACCACGCGCGAGACGCCGATGGCATTCGGGTTGGCACAGTTGGCTTTTGCGGCAGCCGGAGCGGTTGCTGGGGCCGGGGCCGCCGTTGCCGCAGGGGCGGGTGCGGGAGCCGGAGCGGCCGCCGGAGCAGGAGGTGGGGTGGTGCGCTGCGGGATAAGGGCCTGCGACCAGACGCTGGTGAATGCGCAGACCGAGATGGCGCTGGCGGCGAAAAATGTTGCCTTGATACGCATGTTAGTACCCCTGAACGCAAAATCCCCGCGTCCGGTCCGCCGGACGCCGCCGTAGTCCCCGGTCATCAGCCTAATCCTGCATCGGCAAACGCGCCAACCGATTTTCAACAGGAGCGTAGGCAGGGTTAATCGAGGCGGGCGCGGGTTCCGTCAGGCGGTCAGCGCGCGGGCCACGGCGGTGACGACGCGCGTATCGGTGGGCTCGACGCGCGAGGAAAATGCCTCGGCGATATGGCCGTCGCGACCAACGAGGTATTTGTGGAAATTCCAGCTCGGAAGATCCGCAGGCCGCTCGGCCGCCGCCCATTTGTAGAAGGGATGGGCGTTCGGCCCTTTCACGCTCGTTTTGACCGTGATCGGGAAGCTGACATGATAGGTTTGCTCGGCGGTGTGCGCGATGTCGCTGGCGCCGCCCGGCTCCTGCGCGCCGAAGTCGTTGGACGGCACGCCGATGATCATCAGGCCGCGCTCGCGAAACTGCGTCCACAATTCCTGCAAGCCGGCATATTGCGGCGTGTAACCGCAGAGAGAGGCGGTGTTCACCACCAGCACCGGTTTGCCGGCGAAGTCGGCAAGGCGGATGTCGCCGCCCTTCAGGCCTTGGAAGGAAAAGCCGTAGGCGGTCATGCGGCTCATGGCCGCCTGTGCGAACACTGATCGCGCCGTGAGCGGGAGCGCCGCGCCCGCCGCAATGGCCGTTATCACACGTCGGCGGTCGATCATGATGCGCTCCCTGAGGGTCATTCACTCAAGATAACGGATTGCCGCCGCCAGCAGTTTCAACAACCCGTGACGATCCTTATGGGCGTTTGGGCGGCTTGTCGCACCATGGCATCGGCAGCAGCGGTTCGTAATACTCGTTCCATTCGCAGATGTATTCGGGACCGCTGCGCTTCAGGACGTGTTTGACCGGCTCGGCCTGGCTGACGGCGACGTGAGCGACAATCAGCACCACGCCGATCGGATAGGCCCATTTGCTGAACCGCAGATCGCTCAATTTCTCCAGCAGCAATGCGCCGGCGAGGATGATGAGCGGGTCGGTCAGGATGAAGTATTCCGCCTTGAGATTGCGTCGTACGCCGAGTGCATCGATGCCGATGGCGGAGAGCAGCAGAACAGCCGCCTGAATTGCGGTCTGCCGCTCGCCCCTGAGCCACGCATAGACGATGCCGGGGAAGACGAGCCAGGTGAGGAACACGGTGGGACGCGGCGACGTGAACAGCACGAACGTGTAGCGCTGAAGCACGGATTTGACGCCGTCGAACAGCAGGGCGATCGCAGCCCAGATCTTTCCGCCTTCGGTGGCCGATGTGGCCGGTGCGTCCGCGAACACCAGCATCTTCTCGATCGGATTGATCACCGCAACGGCGTTCTGCGGGTCGTACTCCAGATAGAGCGCGAGCAGTCCGAGCGATGCACCGGCGGTCACCGCGAACACCGATGCCAGCGTCTCGGCAGCGCTGACGCGCCATAGCGCAGCGAATGCGATCATGCCGGCGACGATCCAGCCGAGGAGGGCGATCTGATAGATGCCGAAGCTGCCGGCGATCAGAGCGTGAAGCTGGGCGATGTCGATCGACTCAGGCTCCAGCCCCGCAGCGATCAGCGGCCATGCAAGGGCAAGCATCACGCCAGCGGCAATGGCCGAGAGCAGAACTGCGAGCCATGCCGACGAACCGCGCCAGAACGGCGCGCTGGCGCTGTCCGCGCTGCCAAAGGGAAGCATGATGACGGGCAGCGCTGCGATCAGCAGGATGATCTGGACCTTGTTCTCCATCCCTAGCACGCACAGCGCGGCGGCACCGGCGAGCGCGAGCGGGCGCCAGTTGCCGGCGCGGCGGCTGACGGCGATCAGCAGCATCAATGCCAGCGTGAAAAGGCACGCCGCAATCAGTTCGCTGCGAAGAATCCGCATGTGAACCGCAATGCCGCCGGAGAATGCAAACGCGAACGTCGCGAGCAGTGCGATCCGCCAGTCGCGGAAGATGCAGCGGGCGAGCGCTGCGAAGCCGATGACGAAGATGGTTGCGGTCAGCCATGCCACGATGCGGCCGGCGCGAACGGCTTGCGTCATCGCGGCATCGAAGGCCGGAACGTTCAGCGCGGACGGGATCGACGACAGTTTCCATGCGTCGAGCAGTCCCAGCGAGTGCATCACCTGAAACCACCACTTCACCGACAGGATGGTGAAGTAGGACGGATGATCGAAGAACGCCTGCGGCTTGCCATCGTTCATGACCAGCGCGTTGTAGACGATCATGAAATCCATGTCGGCGTTGCGCCAGTAGATGACGAAATAGCCGGCGAGGAAAAATGATGCAGCGAGGAGCGCCAGGATGAACGCCAGTCCGCCGTTCCAGCCGAATGGTGTCAGCCGTGCGAGCGCGTCGCTGCGCGGATCGCTGGGGGATGGCGAGGTGGAGGTCTGACTATCGGGCGAGGCTGTCATGATCGGCGCGTTCTAGCTTAACGCCCGGCCGAAAGCCAACCGGCCAGATCGGGATCACCAGCTACCGCAACTGGACGATGAAATCCGTGCCGCGTCCTGTCTCGTCGCCAAGGCCGCGATCCGACACGGTGATAGATCCGCCAGGCGCCAGCGCGGAGGCGATCCGGGTCATGGTCTCTTCGGGGATGGTCAGGCGGTCGAGCGCCTCGGTTGGCGATGACGGCGGAGCGGCGGCGGCGATGGCCGCAACTGGCTCACCGCGCCTGCGCCGCGGAGCCTCTTCCGCGACACGTGCGGGGGATGGCAGCGAGACCACCGACCAGCGCAGCGCCTCGGCGTCGTCCTTGTCGGCGCGAACCGTGAAGACGTGCGTGCCGAGCGGGCGGTTCGATGCGGCGATCGTCACCGGCGTTTCGAACCACGGTTCGAAATTCTGCCGCACGTAAATCTTGTTTTCCTTGGCGCTGACGAAGACGGCGACATGCCCGGTGCGCGGCTTGACCGGCCCGATGAACTCGGCAGAGCCTTCGGACGCAACCGCAACCGCAACCGGCGCCGGTGCCGCGCCGGTATCAGTCATGCGAGTCTGATCCTTGTCGGTCTTCGGAGCCTCGGATTTTTTGTCGGCAGGCGCTGCATCGGGAGACTTGTCGCCGGCTGCCTTGTCGTCGGAAGCACCGGCGTTGCCGTCGGTTTTCGCGGCATCGTCCTTGGCCGCTGCGCCGTCTTTCGGTGCGTTCGGCGACGGAGGATTGGCATTCTCCTTAGGCCCGTCCTTGGCCGCTTCGGGCTCCGGCGTAACGCCGCCACGGCCTGCATCCCAGGAACCGCCGCCGCGACTGGCATCCCATGCCTGCGCAACGACGCTGTCGGCGTCGCTCTTTTGCGGGAGTGCGCCGCTGGCGTCAGCCGTGCGAACGGGCGCGTCTTCGGAAATCGATGTCAGCCGCAATTGCGGCTTGTCGTGGGACGCCGCGTCGATAATGGACGACCGGTCTGATTTCGGCGTCGTCTCGGCGTGCTTCTCCAGCACCGCCGCGGCCGCGACGGGTTTTGTGCCCGGCTTGCGAGCGATCAGCAGCGGATGGGAAAAATCAGCCGGTGAGACTTCACCGGGCGTAATGATTACGCGTGCGCCCATGCGGGTCCAGCCCCACATCCGCATCGCGAAATTCATCGGCATGCGGATGCAGCCGTGCGAGGCCGGATAGCCGGGCAGAACGCCTGCATGCATCGCCACGCCTGACCACGTGATGCGCTGCATGTAAGGCATCGGCGCGCCGCTGTAGATGTTCGAGCGGTGATACTTGTTCTTCTGGATGACGCTGAACACGCCCATCGGGGTCGAATGGCCGCGCATGCCGGTCGAGACTGGCGATTCCGCGAACAGGCCGTTCTGGTCGTAGAGCTTCAAGGTCTGCCGATCGATCGAGATCGCAACCACGATCGGGCCGACCGGCTTTGCGGTGTCCTTCGGGGCATCGGGCAATTTCGGTTTGGCGCGGGCAACGCGCGGACGGCGCGGCTCCAGGTGATGCTGCGGTTCCGGGTAGTAAGTGGCGCCGGGGTCCATCGGCCAGTAGACCTGGGCATCGGCAGGCAGCGCAAATCCGGCGGTGAGCGCCGTGGCGAGCCATGCGGTTCGCAGCCCTATGGACCGGACTGGCCTGGAACTGATGTCATTGCCAGGAAAAGGGGAGGTTATGCCGAGCGTTTTCCGCTGGTCGCCTGAAGCTGGTAGCCTATTCCCGTACACGCGAAATTCCTCAATTGATTCCAGTATTAGTGTCGCCAACTGGCTGAATGTTCATCGCCGCCCGGCCTCGATACCGCATTCTGCGTGATTCACGGTGCCGAAAAGCTAGCCTTTGAGCCTTCAAAAGCGCTTAACGGCGGGTTGTCCCCGGTCACAATTCCGTGCCTTCCAACGAAGCCCGACCCACCCCACATGAGGGGTCCCGGCGGGACAGCCGTCCAGCCGTTCTGAAGACCCTTTCCTTGGAGCCTCACGATGCCCTTCCGACCGACCCGACTGACAGCCGCCGCGCTGTTGGCCGCCGCCTTTGCGTGGCTGGCCATAACGCCACTGGCCGCGGCCGACGAGCCGGATCTGATCTTCCGGCGCTCGACCGTATTCAAGCTACTGAGCCCGGATGACAAACTTGCAACGTACGGCGTCGATGACCCGGTGGTTGAGGGCGTGGCCTGCCATTTCACCGTGCCGGAGAAGGGCGGCTACAAGGGCTGGCTGGGCCTCGCCGAGCAGGTCTCCGACATCTCGCTGGCCTGCCGCCAGATCGGGCCGATCCGCTTCAAGTCCAAGGCGCCGCAGGGCGAGGACATGTTCCGCCAGCGCCGCTCGCTGTTCTTCAAGAAGATGCAGATCGTGCGCGGCTGCGATCCCAAGCGGAACGTGCTGGTCTACATGGTCTATTCCGACAAGCTGATCGACGGTTCGCCGAAGAACTCGACGTCTTCCGTGCCGATCATGCCCTGGGGCAGCAACGACACCATCCAGAAATGCGGTGACTTCATTTCGGGGTAGACGCGTTTTGCGACGCAGCTTGCCTTTGCCTTTCGGTTGATCGACGCTTGAAGCAGCGACAACGAAAATCAAAAGGGCGGACACCATGCGTCTTGAAAACAAGGTTGCACTGGTCACAGGTGGCGCATCGGGTTTTGGCGCGGCCATTGCGCGTCATTTTGTCGATGAAGGCGCGAAGGTCGTCATCGTCGATCTGAACGGTGAGGGCGCGGCGCGCGTTGCCGCGAATACCGGCGGGGCTGTATCGTTGGCAGGCGATGTGTCGAAGCGGGACGACATCGACAGGGCCGTCGCGACCGCCGTCGAGACATTCGGACGGCTCGACATCGTGGTGAACAATGCGGGCTGGTCGTTCCGCAACAAGCCTATCATGGATGTGACGGAAGACGAATTCGACCGCGTATTCGCCGTCAACGTCAAATCGATCTTTCACATGACGGGCGCGGCGGTGCCGCTGATGCGCAAGCAGGGCGGCGGATGCATCATCAATATCGGCTCGACTGGCGGCATCCGCCCGCGTCCGGGCCTGACCTGGTATAACGGCTCGAAGGGCGCGGTGAACCTGCTGTCGAGCGCGATGGCGGTGGAGCTTGCGCCGGACAAGATTCGCGTCAACTGCGTCGCGCCGGTGATGGGCGAAACCGCGCTGCTCGAAACTTTCATGGGTGTGCCGGACACGCCGGAGAATCGCGCGAAGTTCATTGCGACGATTCCGCTCGGCCGCATGTCGCAGCCTGACGATATTGCCAAGGCGTGCGTCTATCTCGCGTCGGACGATGCTGGCTTTATTACCGGCGTGGTGCTGCCGGTGGATGGCGGCAGGACGATTTAGCGCTTGCCCTTGCGATCGACGCATTTCTTGGAGCGCTCAACGCCCGCTGCGGTCAGTCGCATGCCGCTGACTTCCTTGATCTGCCCTGCGGGGCAGGAGCCGTCGTCGACATAGATCTTCTGGCCGAGCCGGAGTTCGGTGATGTCGGTTTCACGTCCGACGATGTCGGCGCGCGCGGCGGCGATCAGCGCCACCGAGGCAATCGCGCCAAGCAACAGCGCGCGCGGGAAGGATATCGCGGTCATTCGCGTCTCACTTGTTCTGAATCTTCAGCCCGTCGGGGCCGACGTTGATCTGCAGGCCCTGCGGCTTCTTGTTGTCCTGATAGACCTTGTAGCCGAGCACGGCGACCGCAATGACGAGAGCTCCGACGACGGCGTAGAGGATATTGCGATTGTCCATGTGGTCTCTCCAATGTGTCAATGCGAAACGGTCGATGAAAACAGATTGATGGTGCCGACGCCTGCGATGATCAGCGCGAGGCCGATCACGGCGGGCATGTCGAGCTTCTGGCCGAACCAGACAAGACCAACGAGTGTGATGAGCACGATGCCAAGGCCGGACCAGATCGCATAGGCGATCCCGACCGGCATGGTCCGCAGGACCAGCGACAGGAAATAGAACGAGGCCGCGTAGCCGATCGCTGTCAGGATCAGCGGCTTCGGCTTGGTGAATTGCTCCGACGCTTGCAGCGCGGAGGTTCCGATCACCTCAAGAATGATCGCGATGATGAGGTAGACGAAGGTCATGCCTCATCGTAGTCGGGCGGCCGTGATTCTGGTAGGCGCGGATGCCCCCGCGGACTTACAGCGGCGTTTAGTGCTTCGCGACAGTGTCCCGGACTTCAGTGCAGCACGCCGGGCATTCATAGATGAAGTCGACTCTCGCCAGGTCCCAGTGAGGGTGCACCTCCCTGATTTCCATGGGGAGGCTCTGGCAGCTTGGACACACGGTCATGGCCGCATGAAATATCTGCTGGTTGCGGTGATGCTGTGCATAGGCTGGCATGATTGCTCTCCTTATATTTTGGGAGCTCATTTTCATCGCCGGCGATTAAGTCATCGATTGTCGCCGATGATGCGTCATCCTATCGCGCAAGCTCTAAACACCTCATCAACTCTTGCGAACGCACAAAGAACATCCGCACAAACTCGGCGTGTGTGACCGAATCTACACAGTTTGTGCCTTGGTTCGGTCATATTGTGACTGGGCTTTTGCGACATCGCCCATGTGCTGCTCCGCCCAGATGCGCAAGCCGTCAACGGTGTCGCTCAATGTGCGCCCCAGCGGCGTGATCGAATACTCCACCGTCACCGGAACGGTCGGCGTCACCTTGCGCTTCACGAGACCGTCACGCTCCAGTCCCTTCAGAGTCTGCGACGCCATCTTCTGCGTGAGGCCGCCGATCTCGCGGCGCAGTTCGTTGAAGCGCCACGGCCTGCGCGACAGCAGGATCAGCAACAATACGGTCCACTTGTCGGCGATACGGTCGAGCACCAGCCGGGTCGGGCAATCCTGCGCGTAGGGATTCGTCGGCCAGTTTCCGCGCTGAGCCTTGTTTCCACGTGCAGGTTTGGCGGGTGGTTTCTCAAAGGGGACCATGTCTCGGAAAGGTGCCTTCTTCACAGCGGCGTCGCGAGCGGGCATCTGATGTCCATTCGTTAGTTGGTATCGATTGGATACCACATCGCACAAGGGACGCAAATCATGAAAATCGCTTTGATCGGCGCGACCGGCCAGGCCGGCACGCCCATTCTCAAGGAACTCACCAGCCGCGGCCATCAGGTCACGGCCATCGTCCGCAATCCCGAGAAGGTGCAGGCGCAGGCGAACGTCACGCCGAAGAAGGGCGACGTCTTCGACAGGGATGGTCTCGCCGCGCTGCTTAAAGGGCACGACGTGGTCATCAGCGCCGTGCACTTCACGGCAAGCGACCCGCAGAAGCTGATCGACGCGGCGAAGACCTCGGGCGCGAAGCGCTATCTGGTGGTCGGCGGTGCCGGCAGTCTCGAGGTCGCGCCCGGCGTTGCGCTGGTGACGACTCCGGAGTTTCCGGCGGCTTACAAGGACGAGGCCACCAAGGGCGGCGAATTTCTCAATCTGCTGCGGCAGGAGAAAGACCTCGACTGGACGTTTCTCTCGCCGTCAGCACTGTTTTTCGACGGTCCTCGTACCGGCACATTCCGCCTTGGCAAGGATCAGCTTCTGACCACGGAGAAGGGCAGCAGCATCTCGTTCGCGGACTATGCAATCGCGCTCGCGGATGAAGTCGAGAAGCCCGCGCATTCGAGGCAGCGGTTCACAGTCGGGTATTGATCCTTGCAGGTCATCCTTCGGCCGCCGCAACAGGCGTGGCGGCCGAATGATTGAGGACGTGCGGATTCTTTGCAGAATGACTGGCCGCAGACTTTTGGAGCGGTGCGTTACGGCCGCGCACTGGTTGCTTTTGGAGAACTGGCTGGCCCTCCGATGAGTTGGACGGCAATCCAGCAAACCAAACCCGCGAGCGGTATGGGTGCGAGCGGCGCGAAGACCAGAAGACCAAGCGCAGAGTCGGGATTAAGAAAGCTGGGATATGAACCGAACCAGAGCGGCATGCTGAGCACCGCCTGAACGATGCCGATGCCCTGGCCCGCATCGAAGACGTTGGACACCATATCGGGAGCCAGGAAGAACAGCGGCACGTTGAGTAAGGACATCACGGCTGCGGAAAGCCACATCGCGGACCGGGCCGACCGAAAGTTCGGCGCCAGCCGGCAAGTCACATACAACGCAACAAATCCCCAGTTCATGACCGCGAACTCAAGGGGGAGCTGGAAAATGAATGATGAAAATCGATATCCGGATGGTCCGGCCTGCAACAGACCGGATTTGTAGCCGAGATAGAGAAGTGTGGCGATTGCGCTCGGGCCGATGGAAACCGTCACGAACGCAATCAGGGGAATTTGAGTCCAGGCAAGCGACCGGCCGTTTGCAGAGATCGCGTGTCGTCCCTTGTAGCATGCGAGCAGTATCGCCAGCAGCAGCAAGGCGAGGGCGGCATACTTAAATCGGTCTGACATCAGGAGCATTGTGTCACGCTTGTCTTGAGCAGGATGGCTGGAGCGGGTCGCCCCGCTCGTCCCCCATCTGTAGCGGCAGCTACGGAGAAATCATTAGTCGTTGTTTCGCCGGGCGAGGTTCAACCGGCAGCCCGCACCCTCTGGGATGCTTACCTCACAGGTCATCGCGTCCCTTCCAGCCGTCCCCTAAAGTTGGTTACACTCGTGCCATAATCCGCGCGGCAGACGCGGGCACGAAGGGACGAAACGATGGATGCCAAGACAACCTCGCATGAGGTCCAGCGCCGCATTCTCGATGCGGTGGACGAGGCCTTCGACCGGCAGATCGAGACGACGAAACAGTTCTCGGCCATTCCTTCGACGCGCGGTGCGGAAGGTCCGTGTCAGGACATGATGCATGACCTGTTGCGCGAACGCGGCTTTGAGGTCGATGACTGGCGTATCAACGTCGACGACCTGAAGGACCTGCGCGGCTTCGGTCCGATCGAGCACGATTTCTCCCGCGCGCGCGGCGTGGTCGGCACCTATCGTCCCGCGCGTGAGGCGGGCCGTTCGCTGATCCTGCAGGGTCACTGCGATGTGGTGCCCGCCGGGCCGCTCGACATGTGGGACACGCCGCCGTTCTCGCCGACCGTCAGGGACGGCTGGCTCTATGGCCGCGGCGCGGGCGATATGAAGTCCGGCACCATCGCCGCGCTCTACGCACTCGATGCGCTGCGCGCGGCAGGTCTCAAACCAACGGCGCGGATCCATTTTCAGTCCGTGATCGAGGAGGAGAGCACCGGCGTCGGCGCGCTCTCCACCGTGCAGCGTGGCTATCGCGCGGACTGCTGTTTCATTCCCGAGCCGACGGGCGGCAGGCTGGTGCGCTCGCAGGTCGGGGTGATCTGGTTTCGCCTCAAGGTGCGCGGCAAGCCGGCGCACGTCTACGAGGCGGGCATCGGCGCGAACGCCATCAAGGCGGCGTACCATCTGCTTCAGGCGCTTGAAGCGCTGGAAGAGGACTGGAACAGGCGCGCCGCCAGCGACAGGCATTTCAAGGTCGTGAAGCATCCGATCACGCTCAATCCCGGCATCATCAAGGGCGGCGACTGGGCGTCCTCGGTGCCTGCGTGGTGCGATGTCGATTGCCGGATCGCCGTGCTGCCCGGCTGGTCGATCGCGGACCATCAGGCCGAGATCGTCGCCTGTGTCGAAGCAGCCGCATCGCGGCATCCGTTTCTGGCCAAGAACCCGCCGGTGGTGGAGTGGTCCGGCTTTCTGTCCGAAGGCTATGAACTGACAGGCGCGGATGAATCCGAAGCCGTGCTGCGTTCGGTCTGTGAGACGGTCTATGGCGGACCGATGAAAGAACTGGCTTTCACGGCGCTGACCGATACGCGCTTCTATGGCCTCAACGCCGGTATCCCGAGCCTGTGCTTCGGCGCCAATGCCGAGGCGATGCACGGCTTCAACGAACGGGTCGAAATCGAATCGCTGCGCAAGACCACGCGGGCGATTGCGCTGTTCGTCGCCGGCTGGTGCGGCGTGGAGGCCGCGTGATCCGGGGCCGGAGACGATGTTCATTCGTTACTTTAAGTCGCTCTCCGGCCCGGAAGCGGCTTCACTTTTTACATTAACAACAGGAGCGGCAGCGTGACCCTGCTTGAGATGATCCAGTCGCGGCCGATGCCGTTCGCCGCCCTGATGGGCGTGACATTCGTCGAGGCCGCCGGCGACAAGGTGGTCGCGACCATGGTGGTGCGCGAGGACCTCTGTACGCTGGGGCATTCGATCCATGGCGGCGCGGTGATGGCCTTCGCGGACTCCGTCGGGGCCGCCGCCACCATCATCAACCTGCCACCCGACGCCAAGGGCACCACGACCATCGAGAGCAAGACCAACTTCACGGGGGCTGCCAAAGCGGGTTCGACTGTCACGGCGACCGCCACCCCGATCCATCTCGGGCGCCGCACCCATGTCTGGCAGACCCGGATTGAAACCGAGGAGGGGCGGTTGGTCGCCATCGTCACCCAGACCCAGATGATCTTGTGATAAATTGGCCCCGATCGGCGAAATATTCATCCAAAACCCGCGAAAACAGCCGCCGGAACCTTCCGAACAAGCGACTGTGAGTTTCGCGGCGTTGCGCAATCGCGGCAGATTCAGGTAGATCAGCCCCTGACTGAAAGCGTGAAGACAACAGGTCTTTCCCGCAGGGGCAACGTCGCGCCTGCCGACCGAGAAACATAAGATGAATGCGCTTGTCCGGATTGCCCTGAGCCGACCTTATACTTTCGTCGTGCTCGCGGTCCTGCTGCTGATTGTCGGGCCGCTGGCGGCCTTGCGCACGCCGACTGACATTTTCCCCGAAATCCGCATCCCGGTGATCGGCGTGGTGTGGCAGTACACGGGCCTGCCGCCTGACCAGATGTCCGGCCGCATCGTGACGCCGTTCCAGCGCGCGCTGACCACGACGGTCAACGACATCGAGCACATCACGGCGAACTCGTACAACACTTACGGCGTCATCAAGATCTTCTTCCAGCCGAACGTCGATATCCGCACGGCGAATGCGCAGGTCACCGCGATCGCCCAGACCATGCTGAGGCAATTGCCCGCCGGTTCGACGCCGCCGCTGATCCTGAACTACAGCGCCTCGACGGTGCCGATCATCCAGCTTGCGCTCGGCGGCGAGGGGCTGACCGAACAGAACATGTTCGACATCGCCACCAACCAGTTGCGCACGCCGCTGGTCACCGTGCCCGGCGCGGCGATCCCGTGGCCGTTCGGCGGCAAGCAGCGCCAGATCCAGCTCGACATCAATCCGACGGCGATGCAGGCGCTCGGCCTGTCCGGACAGGACGTCGCCAACGCGCTCGCCGCGCAGAACCTGATTACGCCGGTCGGCACCCAGAAGATCGGCAACTTCGAATACAACATCCAGCTCAACAACGCGCCGCGCAAGATCGAGGAGCTCGGCAACCTGCCGATCAAGGTCGTCAACGGCGCGACGGTCTATATCCGCGACGTGGCCCAGGTGCGCGACGGCAACCCGCCGCAGACCAACATCGTTCATGTCGACGGCACGCGATCGGTGCTGATGATGGTGCTGAAGGCGGGCGCGACATCGACGCTGGATATCATCTCCGGCATCAAGCAGAAGATCATCGACACCAAGGACCAGTTGCCGGAGCAGTTGCGCGTCAATCTGCTTGGCGACCAGTCGATCTTCGTGCGCGGCGCCATCGCCGGCGTCGCCTTCGAGGGCGTGCTGGCGGCGGCGCTGACCAGCATCATGATCCTGCTGTTCCTCGGAAGCTGGCGCTCGACCCTCATCATCGCGATCTCGATCCCGCTCTCGGTGTTCGGGGCGATCATCTGTCTGTCGGCGGTCGGCGAGACGCTCAACATCATGACGCTCGGCGGCCTCGCGCTCGCGGTCGGTATTCTGGTCGACGACGCCACCGTGACCATCGAGAACATCAATTACCATCTCGAACACGGGATGGAGGTCGAGCCCGCCATCCTCGAGGGCGCGCGCCAGATCGCGACACCCGCCTTCGTCACGCTGCTCTGTATCTGCATCGTTTTCGTGCCGATGTTCTTCCTCACCGGCGTGTCGCGCTTCCTGTTCGTACCGATGGCGCTCTCGGTGATGTTCGCGATGACCTGGTCGTTCATCCTGTCGCGCACGCTGGTGCCGACGATGGCGAAGTATCTGCTGCATCCGCACCCGCATGACGAGAACGGCAATCCGCTGCCTCCGCCGGAAAGCCGCAATCCGCTGGTGCTGTTCCAGCGCGCATTCGAAAAGCGTTTCGAACGGGTGAGGGACGTCTATCACGGCCTGCTGCAAATGGCGCTCGGCCATCGCAAGGTGTTCGTTATCGGCTTCCTCGGCTTCGTCGGGGTCTCGTTCCTGCTGGTGCCGTTCCTCGGCCGCAACTTCTTCCCGTCGGTCGATACCGGGCAGATCCTGATCCACGTCCGCACCCAGATCGGGACGCGGGTCGAAGAAACAGCCAACAAGCTTGCCGATATCCAGAAGGTGATCCGGCAGGTCATTCCGTCCGACAAGATCGAGACCATGGCCGACAACATCGGCATGCCGATCTCAGGCATCAACCTGACCTACAACAACACCGGCGTGATCGGCCCGCAGGACGGCGACATCCAGATCAAGCTGAAAGAAGACCACAAGCCGACCGAGGAATATGTGCGCGAGCTGCGCGAAAAGCTGCCGCGCGAATTCCCCGGCGTGTCGTTCGCGTTCCTTCCCGCCGACATCGTCAGCCAGATCCTGAACTTCGGCTCTCCGGCGCCGATCGACATTCAGGTGCGCGGCGCGAATACGGTTGAGAATTTCAGGTACGCCAATGATCTTCTGCGGCGGATCAAGCTGATTCCGGGTGTCGCCGACGCGCGCATCCAGCAGTCGCCGAACAATCCGAGCTTCGACGTCAATGTGGATCGCACCCGCGCGCAGTATGTCGGCCTCACCGCGCGCGACGTGACCAACAGCATGGTGGTGAATCTCGCCGGCAGTTCGCAGGTTGCGCCGACGTTCTTTCTCGATCCGAACAACGGCGTGTCCTATTCGATCGTGATGCAGACGCCGCAGTACCAGATCGACTCGCTGAACAAGCTGGAGGCGCTGCCGATTTCCTCCGCCGGAATTGCCACGGCGCCGATGCTGGGCGGCATCGCCGACATCAAGCGCTCCTCCTCGAGCGCGGTGGTCTCGCAGTATGACATCCAGACCATGGTGCAGATCTTCGCCACGCCGCAGGGCCGTGACCTCGGCGCGGTTGCCGCGGACATCAACAAGGTGATCGCGGAAACCGCCAAGGATCTTCCGCGCGGCAGCCGCGTGGTCCTGCTGGGGCAGGTGGAGACGATGAACAGCGCCTTCGCCGGCCTGCTGTTCGGCCTGCTCGGCGCGATCGTGCTGATCTACCTTCTGATCGTGGTCAACTTCCAGTCGTGGTCCGATCCGTTTGTGATCGTCTCGGCGCTGCCCGCCGCGCTTGCGGGCATCGTGTGGATGCTGTTCGCGACCCATACAACGCTGTCGGTTCCGGCGCTGACCGGCGCGATCATGTGCATGGGCGTGGCGACGGCGAACTCGGTGCTGGTGATCGCTTTCGCCCGCGAGCGCTTTGACCAGCTCGGCGATCCGGTCGCGGCCGCGCTCGACGCCGGTTTCGTCCGGTTCCGCCCCGTGCTGATGACGGCGCTTGCCATGATCATCGGCATGACCCCGATGGCTCTGGGAATGGGCGAGGGCGGCGAGCAGAATGCGCCGCTCGGCCGCGCCGTGATCGGCGGCCTGATTTTCGCAACGACCGCCACATTGCTGTTCGTACCGGTGGTGTTCAGTATGGTTCACAAGAAGAAGCAACAGCCCGCGACATCCGCGACGGCGCCGGAGATGGTTCATGCAACCTGACAAGACCTCGTCAGTCTCGCCACGCAAGCTGAGGCTCTATGGCACCGTCGCCATCGGCGTGCTTGCAGCCGTTGTTGTCAGCGGGATCATCACCCGCTCGAAGGGCGACGCCAACCTCAAGGAATGGACCGACGCGCAGGCGATCCCGTCGGTCGCGGTCGCGCTGCCGGGCACCAAGCCGCTCAACGCGACGCTCGACCTGCCGGGACGTCTGGAGGCCTATTCGCGTGCGCCGATCTACGCGCGCGTCAGCGGCTATCTCAAGAGCTGGAGCGCCGATATCGGCGCTCAGGTCGCGGCCGGACAGAAGCTTGCCGAAATCGAAGCGCCGGACCTCGACCAGCAACTTTTGCAGGCTCGCGCGGACCTCGCGAATTCGCAGGCGGCGGCCAAGCTGTCCGCTGCCACGCTCGCGCGCCGCAAGACGCTGCTGGCGTCGAACTTCGTCTCGCAGCAGGAAATCGATGAGCGTTCGGCCGATCTCGCCAGCAAGGAAGCGCAGGTCAACGCGATGAGCGCGAACGTGCAGCGGCTCGAGGCGCTGGCGAGCTACAAGAATGTCACCGCGCCGTTCGATGGCGTGGTTACCGAACGCAACACCGACGTCGGTGCACTGATCAACGGCGGCACCGGCTCGGGTGCGGCGATGTTCGTGGTGTCCGACGTCAAGAAGCTGCGCCTCTATGTGAACGTGCCGCAGAACTATCTGCCCGGCATCAGGATGGGCGCGAAAGCGGTCGTCACGGTGCCGGAATATGCGGGCCGCACCTTCCCGGCGACCATCGAGGCGTCGTCGCAGTCGGTGGATGTTTCGTCCGGCACGACCCGCATGCAGCTTGCGATCGAGAACCCGAAGGGCGAATTGCGTCCCGGCGCCTTCGCCAACGTCAAGCTGGCGCTGTCCAGCGATGCGCAGCCGCTGAGCATTCCGGCGAGCGCACTGGTCTTCAACAACAGCGGATTGCGCGTGGCCACGGTGACCGCCGGCGACAAGGTGCTGTTCAAGACCGTGACCATCGCACGCGACCTCGGCCGCGAGATCGAGATCGCCAGCGGACTGTCGCCCGATGACCGGATCATCATCACTCCGCTCGACGGTATTGCGGACGGCGATCAGGTCCGCATCGCGGGAGCCGGCAAGGACGGCACGCCGCGGACCAGTTCCAACTCCACCACCAAGACCGAGTAGCTCGCCTTCCTTTGGATGAGCCTGGTTCCAGGGACCGCTCTGGATTGCGTGAGCTTTTTGTCGCGGTTCACCTGTCCGGAAAACCTCTACGGTGAACCGTGGTGAATCTCATGCAATCACTTCTGGAAGCAGCGGGCAGTTTCAGGCTCGGCCCTCATCTGGTCGCGCTGACCATAGCTTACGTGCTGGCGCTGCCGATCGGCTGGAATAGGGAAAAGGAAGAGCGGAGTGCCGGCCTGCGGACCTTCCCGCTGGTTGCGCTGGCGACCTGCGGCATCGTGCAGGCCACCGAGCACATTCTCGCAGGTCACCCCGAAGGCACGGCACGGATCATCGAGGGCCTGATGACCGGCATGGGCTTCATCGGCGGCGGCGCGATCCTCAAGACCGAGAATACGGTGCGGGGCACGGCGACAGCCGCCAGCCTCTGGGCCACGGGCGCCACCGGCGCGGCGGTAGGGCTCGGCGCCTACGACGTCGCCGTGGTCATTTCACTGTTCACGTTCCTTACGCTCTGGCTGCTGGCCCCCTTGAAGCAGGAAGCCAAGAGGTAAAAATCCGGCACGGGGTAAGCGCGCCGAATTGCTTTGGTTGGAGCGGGCTACCGGCCCACCTTACCCGGGTAGCCGGGATTGGACGTGCTGTCGCCGGGGAGGCCGCTCGGCGACGCGCCGGTCCCGATTTTCCCGGGCGTCGATGTGTTCGGCACGCCAGGCTGGTTGACCCCGGTGTTGCTGCCGGTGGTCCCCGGTGACGGAGCCGTTGCTGCAGGTGGTGGAGTTGCCGGTGAGACGCCAGGCGAACCCGCACCCGAGCCGCCCGGCGAGGAGGGCGGAGCAACCTGAGCGGACGCCGCAATCGTCGAGGCCGCAAGCGAGGCGGCGATGATCGTTGTCAGAAGCAATTTACGTCGCATTAGAACCTCCGTTGCTACTGGAGGCTCAACACATCGTGCGGCACACCGTTCCGGTCCGGCCGCGTGATGCCTGCCGGAAGACCATGCCGAGAAAATAATCATCGTGCTGCTGTTCGCGTCTTGGAACCTTCACCGAAAAAGCGCATTGTGATGTCTGCCGTCCCAGAGATGAGTGTCATGCGTACCGTTGTTGCTCTCGCACTTCTTTGCACCGTCTCCGCGCCGTGCCTGGCGCAGGAATTGTCACCCAACTTCCTGAAAAAAGAACCTTATTTCCTCTCGCCGTGGTCCGTCGTCTATGTCGACAACGGGAGCTGCGGTGTAGGCAAGGTGATGAAGGTCACGGGTGCCCTCGGTGCGCTCCGGCGCAAGAAGGCTTGCGTCCCGATGGGACGCGAACAGGCCTCGCGCGCCGTCGCGATCCCCTGATCCTCTGGCTAACTGCGTTTTTTCCATAGCTCGACCAGCGGGCCGCGCGATCCGTAGACCGGATCGGTGTCCGGCAGCGCGACTTCCGGAATGCTCTGGACTGCAAGGCGATAGTTGTCCGGGGTGGGACGCGAGATCTGCATCTGCGGGCCGGGCGGGTAAGCGCCTACCACGACGAAGTCGTCACTCGCCGACAGCCGCTGGTGACCGGTGCCTGCGGGCAGGATCGCAACATCGCCCTTTCTGATCTCGAAATCTTCGCCATGGTCGCCGCCGAAGCGAACCAGCGCCCGGCCGCGCGCGACGCCCAGCACTTCATGGACCGTCGCATGATAGTGGAGATAGTCGAAAATACCATTGCGCCAGGTCTGGCCCCAGCCATTGGCGTGGAACGTGTCCTCGATGGCCTGTTCCGGATTACCGTTTTCGAGTGCGATCGCGCTCTTGTAGAGCAGGAACGGCAGCCGGTTGTTCGGGACCGATCCATCATCCGCAAAGACGAAGGATACGGGCTTGATCTTGAACGATGGCGTCGAGGGATCCGAATGATAGGTCACAGTCATGGGGCCGAATCCATGGTTCCGTCATCAGATGGGGGATTTTGCCGGCGGCGAATGCCTGCGCGGCGGGGTCGCAAATACAACGCGGCAGCGGCGGCTATGTTCCCGCGGCCTTGCCGCCGGGTCGGCGTCTCAAGGCCAAAAGCAGAGGGCGCCGCGAGATGATCGCGACGCCCTGATGATGTGTCAGATGTCTGATGGCGTTAGCTGCGTCAGTCGGCTTTCAGGACGCCGCCAAACTGGTCCCAGCTCTTGCCGTTCCACTTCTGCAACTGAAGCTGTGTGTAGGCCTGATTGACCGTCTCGCTTGTGTTGACCTTGATTCCGGGCAGCGCGGTCGGCAGCGTCAGATCCTTGATGCTTTTGCTCTGCTTCAGGATGTTTTCGCGCGACAGATCGTTGCCGCTTTGCTTGATCAATTGCTCGAGGATCATGCCCTGCTGGTAGCCAAACATATAGTTCTGGTCAGCGAGGTCGGCTCCGGGGAGATACTTCTGTGCGAAGGCGATGAAGTCCTTCACACCCTGGTCATCCTTCCACTTCGGATCTGTCGGCTCTTTCTGGAAGCCCGCAGTTACCACACCCACCACCTTGTCGAGACCAACAGGCACGAAGGTTGCTCCGATCGAGGCCCCGACGAAGTTGACGACGGTGAGCGGTTTCCAGCCCATCTCGTTCATCTTGCGGAGAGCCTGCGCCGCGAATTTCGGTGTACCCGCAAACAGGAATGCGTCGGGTGCGCTCGCCTTGAGGTTCACGACCTGTGAATCCACTGTCGGGTCGGCGACTTCATAGGGGATCGCAACGAGCTTGGTTGCCGCCTCGTCCTTGTAGGACGCCTTCATCGCGTTGAGGAAGTCCTTACCGAAGTCGTCGTTCTGATAAAGGATTCCGACCTTCGCGTTCGGCAGCTCCGCGCGGAAGTATTTCGCATAGACTTTGCCTTCGGTGTCGTAGCTCGGCAGCGACGTGGTGGTCAGCGGATATTCTTTGCTGTCCGTAAATTTTGTCGCGCCCGTTGTAATGAAGGCGGAGGGTATTTTCTTGCCGGTCAGATACTTGTTGGTTGCCGAGTTCGACGGAGTACCGAGCTGGCCGAACATGAAAGCGACCTCGTCGCTTTCGATCAGCTTGCGGGTGTGTTCGACCGCCTTCGGCGGGCTGTAGGCGTCGTCATAGGTGATGAGATTGATCTTGCGGCCGTTGATGCCGCCGCGGTCGTTGATCTGGTTGACATAGGCGATCAGTCCCTTGCCGGCGTTGCCCAGCGCCGATGCCGGGCCACTGAAGGGGAACGTCGCTCCGACCTTGATCTCGGTGGCGGTGACGCCAGGGGCGTCCGCCGCGACAGCAGCCGTGGTCAGCGTGAGCGATGCGGCAAGCGCGGCGAATAATATCCTCGACATAGTGGTTCTTTCTCTCCCGTGAGCCGCCCGTCCATCGATGCGGATTATTAGTTCGATTTTAGAACTTGAAATTAGCTTCCGCGAAAAGGGGGTGCAAGTGGAAAAAATCCATTGCTAAAGGAGATTTGTGCGACATAAGCGCCGCGAATGTGGGTCAATACCGGCCTTAGTATCGATTCGGGACTGTCAGGCCGGCTCAAGCGGTGGTCAGCCGCCGCGGCGTTCGGCGAATTCGTAGCGGTCGCGGATCAGGGTGTTGAAGAAATCGCCCTTCGAAGCAGCCCGGCAGAACTGGAAATAGACCTCGCCGGGAACGCCGAAATAGCTATAGGACCGTCCGCTCGTGAAAGTGACGTGAAGCTCGCGCGCCGGCGCGTTATAATCGATGCGCGAAATCACGCTTGATGCGACCTGCGGCATGCGGCCCCTCGATGATCCCAACCTGCCGAATATGGGGTGCGGAACGAACCATACCAACCCGCGAACGTGTCCGAGACAGACCAGTCCGAGAGATGCCTGATGAGCCCGACAACCGTCAAACCGAAAACCACCACCAAGACCAAGGTCAAGCTGGAGCGGCCGCCGCTCTACAAGGTGATCCTGCTCAATGACGACTACACGCCGCGCGAATTCGTCGTCAGCGTGCTGAAAGCGGTTTTCCGCATGGGCGCGGAGACGGCAAGCCGCGTGATGCTCACCGCGCATCAGAAGGGCGCCTGCGTCATCGCGGTCTACACGCGCGATGTGGCCGAGACCAAGGCCAAGGAAGCGACTGAGCTCGGCAAGGCCAAGGGCTATCCGCTGTTCTTCACGACGGAGAAGGAAGAATAGGCGGGGCCGCTTTCATAAGGTCAGCCTGCTGAAATCGTAAATCATGGCTGCCAGTCCGGGGCCTCGCCTTGCCTGCGCGCCGCTCCGGACGGTAGCGTGCGGCGATGACATCCGATCCCGCAACGATCCTGCCGCCATTGTTCGCGTGCCTCGAGACGCTCGGCGTTATCGCGCGTCACCTCGATCCCCAGACCTTCGGTGAAGTGATGGAGGCGGCCGGCACGCCGGACGCGGCGTTGCGCGCGGCCTATTCGGACTTCAAGCCGTCCGATGCATCGGACGACGTCGGCAAGCGGCTTGTCGCCGCAAGCGATGAAGCCCTGTCGGCGTTCGCAGAATTGCGTGCGGCGCTGGACGGCGGCGACATCCGCTCCGTATTCAAGGCCCTGCGCCATCTGCCGCGTGCGCAGGAGGCGCTTCATCCGCTGGCCTCGATGATCCCGGCGGTGAACGGCTTCTTTCTCGATTCATCCCTGCGCTCCGACGCCGACGTCCTTGCCCGCAGCATGCAGCCGCCGCGCGAGGGCGTGACCGGCGTGATGCACTTCAACAATGAACCGCGCACGCGCGGCGGCTTCTCGCTCTACGTGCCGGAAACCTACACGCCGGATCGCGCGTGGCCGCTGGTAGTCGCCCTGCACGGCGGCAGCGGTCACGGCCGCGGCTTCCTGTGGAGCTGGCTGCGCGACGCGCGCAGCTTCGGTGCGATCCTTGTCGCGCCGACATCGGCAGGCAATTCACTGGGCAGCACGTGGGCGCTGATGGGCGACGACAACGATACGCCGAACCTCGCGCGCATCGTGGAGCAGGTCAGCGCGCAATGGAATGTCGATTCCGACCGGCGGCTGCTGACAGGCATGAGCGACGGCGGCACGTTCTGCTATGTCAGCGCGCTCGACAGCGGCTCGCCCTTCACGCATCTCGCGCCGGTCTCCGCGACATTCCATCCGATGCTGATTTCGATGGCCGACGCGCAGCGCATGCAGGGGCTGCCCATCTATCTGGTCCACGGCGCGCTGGACTGGATGTTTCCGGTCGAGGTGGCGCGGCAGGCGCAGCGCGCGCTGAGCGCGGCGGGCGCGAACGTGACCTATCGCGAGATCGACGATCTCGCCCACACCTATCCACGCGAGATCAACGCGCCGCTGCTGGACTGGCTGAAGGCATAGCGGTGCGGGCCGTTGTCGGGGTATAACGGGCCATGAAGCGACCCGGGTTCCCGATGAAGCAGACCGCAGTTTCAATTGCACATATTTTCAGCATCGCCGCAGCTGCGTTGATCGCCGCCGCCAATCACGCGCCGGCGCATGCGCAGTCCGCCGATCTGGTGCTGTGCGACCGGCTCGCCGCCGACCCTGCCGATCCTGACAAGCCCGCCGATGTGAAGGGCGTTGCCAGCGTCGCGGCGGCCGATGTCGCGACCGCGATCAAATTCTGCAAGCAGGCCTCCGGCACGCGGCGCGCGATGTATCAGCTCGGCCGCGCCTATGCGGTAAACAACCAGAGCGGTGAGGCGATCGGCGCGTGGCGCAAGGCCGCCGACAAGGGCAGCACGTCGGCGATGGTCGAGCTCGGCGTCGCCTATGCGACAGGGGCGGGCATCGCGAAAGACGAAGCCGCGGCAGCCAAGCTGTTCGAGCGTGCCGCGCAGGGCGGCAATCCACGCGGTGTCAGCAATCTGGCTGCACTGTCGGGCAAGGGCGGTGCCGCGCCTGCCGATGCGGCCCGCTCGCGCAGCCTGCTGGCGAAAGCGGCGGAGACCAACGCGGAGGCGCAGTTTCAACTGGGACTGATGTTGCAGGATGGCGTCGGCGGTCCGAAGGATGACGCGGGGGCGCGCAACCTGTTCGAGAAGGCGGCGGCACAGGATCATCCCGGCGCGCTGGAGAGGATGGGTGCATTCGCGAAGGAAGGCCGCGGCGGTCCGCAGGATTCGAGCGCAGCGAAAACCTACTACGAGAAATCCGCAGCGCTCGGCAACGAGGACGCCAAGGCGGCGCTCAAGCGTGCGCAATGTCCCTACGTGCTCAAGGACAAGTCCGGCAAGGTTGTCACCAATCTGTGCTTCTGACGATCTGCAGACGCGCGTTAGCGCTCGCCCGCTCTTTGCTCGCGAACGACGTGCGCGCTGATCGCGGTCTCGGTTGCGCGCGGACGCTGCGTCTTTCCCGCATCCGGATTGAAGTTAAAAATCTCCAGGCTGCGCAGATGCGTCGATGCCCGCGAGACGAACACCGGCGTATCGCCGGAGATCGCCCGAAGGGTCTGGTGCCCGCAGCCGGTGCAGGCGTAGGTGAATTCCAGCTTGGTCATCGCCCAGCGTACGTCCATCACCTCCATGAGGTGACGCCGGCATTCCGGGCACACGATCACGGCCGGCTTGGCATCCCGGAGCGGCACGTTTTCGAGCATCTGGACTCTCCTTCCTGACCGAAGGACGGCGGATATAGGCGTCTGAAAGCCCTTGCGAAATCGCAAGCACCGGCGACGGCCTCAGTTTACCGCCATGCAGGGGGTAACTCCCGGGAACTGTTGCGATATGCACAGGAAAGGTGGGTCTGCTAGAGTGGTTCGGTCGGCATTGTCCACAGGGAGCGGGGATGCGAACCATGAAACTGCTTGTCGTATGTCTCGCGGCGGCGGTCGCCGTTCTGGTCGATGCGGAGTCATCGCCCGTGGCGGCGCAGACCTTCCAGAGCTTTACCTGCGCCGACGGCGCGAGTTTCACGGCGGCCTTCCTCAAGTACGATCCGAAACAGGTCCATCTGCAACTCGACGGCAAAGCTGTCGCGCTCAGGAAGCGCTTCACGCTGACGGGTTCGCGCTACACCGGACGCGGCGTCACGCTGACGATGAACAAGTCCGGCACCATCCTGCGTCACGGCAAGCGCGGGCCGACCCGATGCACCGCGCAGTGATGAGGAGGACTATTTGACCGCCGCGATGCAATCGATCTCGATGTCGAAATGCCCTGGCCATGCGGGCACGCAGACGAAAATACGGGCAGGCGGATTGTCCGGAAAGTATCTGGCGTAGATTGCGTTGACCGCCGCGAACTTCTCGACCGACGTGCAATAGACGTTGCACTTGAGAACGTTGTCCAGCGACGACCCTGCCGTCTCGACACACAGCTTCAGTTGATCCAGCACGAGTTCCGTCTGGCGCTCGATCGGTGCATCGACGACGTCGCCCGTGGCCGGATCAAATGGCGGAAAGCCGGAGACGTAAATCGTGTCGCCGTGCCGCGTTACGGCGGAAGTCGGCGCTTTCCATCGCTCCAGATATGTGGAGAGCGGTTCGACGCGAATGATCTCACGAGGCATGAGCGAAGCTCCAGTCATAATTCGATCTGAACAGCATACGACGAAGAGCAGCCAAATCATTTCGACGCCGGTCGAACCATCTGCGGCGTCCGCGATGACAAGACCGCCCCTGTGACAAACTCTGGCCTCAATATCTCGCCACGCTTCAACTGCGCCGCAGGGTGGGGACTCGTCGGCGCGACATGGGGTGTTTGCGTAAAAATCTGAATCAACAAGGCCTTGATCGGCCATCGATGACTCATGGGTTCAACAAGCCTGGGGAGGCGACATGAAATCAGCGAGGGAAACCGCCGCGCGCAGTCTTGCGCATCTGGGAATTATCGCGGCCTTTGCTGTCATCGCCATCGTGGTTTTCTTGCGCTGAGCAGCGCGATCCCAGCAGCGATCACAGGCCCAGGAACTTGAATGGCTCCGCCACTATGAAGTCCTTGCTGGTTTCGCCAGCAAACACATTGGTTTGGTTCGGCCCCAGATCGAGTCTCTTGACCTTGCCGGTTTCCGTGGAGAAGTCGATTGTCTTGAGATCGACCCAGAACGTATTCGGCGTCAATGCCGACTCGAAGAAGTATAGCTTGCGCTTGTGGTCAGCGACCGTGCGCCAGCGGGTCGAGGAGATGTTGGGCTGGTCGGGGGTCGTAATGCCGAACGGGACCGAAGTATTGCGGATCACGCTGAATACACTGGCCAGTGCCACAACCGGGTCTTCACTCTTCGGGATGGCATTCACGTAGAACGAGGCGCGGGCAAAGCGGTCGGAGGCACGGTTCGTCCCCGGCAGAAACACGGTGCCACCAATCTCCTTCCAGTAGGCATTTAGCGCAAGCTGTTGGTCGAATGTCGGTGAATTGGTCATCACCTGATATTCGCGGCCATGATGGATGACCTGCTTGCCGCCGATATATTCGATGATGGCGCTGTCCCCGCTCGCGTCCGATAACGAAAGATGCAGCGTCGCAAGCCGATCCTGTCCGGGGACCGTGTCAGTCACGATTGTAAATGGCTCCTGCCGCAGCGTTTCGACGGCTTCCGCGACGGTCGCGAAATTGTCGAGCGCATACTGCGCCCAGGCGGCGATAGTGAGACCGGGCTTGGTCTGGTCGAACTTCGGATATTGCGACTCCACGAGCCACAACACGTTTGCCATCAGGCCTCTTTCGTTCATGCCGTCAGTGGTCGAAATCTCATAGCCCGATGCAATGACGCTGCCGTACTTTGACGTCCACTTGATTGAATTGGGACCGGCTTCGCCGCTGCGTTTCATGCCGCGCGGAAATATCCAGAGATTGGTCTGAACATCGACCTTCCAGTCCATCGAACGCGCCGTGATGACGTCGTCACCATGGCCAAGATAAACCAGCCGTGTGCAGGCATTGGCGACGGAAGAGACTCCGAAGACTGCAGCGATCAGGGCCGCGGTGGCATCACGCCACAAGGATGATTTTCGGGCCATCATCAAATCCTCCGGATTTTAGTTCGGACCAAGGTCGTCACGGCGAACAATAAGCACGCACTATCATTTCGCAATATCCGGCGACCGGAGTGAGATGTGCTCAATTCGGTCTTGTCTCGTGCCTTAACTTCGATAGGCTTGTGAATTCTCAATCCGGGGCAGGCCCATGACCGACCGAATTCTCGTTCTCTACGGGTCTTACCGTTCTGACCGGATGGGCATTCGCCTTGCGAATTTCATCGTCAAAGGCCTGCGTGAGCGCGGCGCGGACGTCGAACTGATCGATGCAAAGGCCGTCGGCCTGCCGATGCTGGACCGGATGCGCAAGGAATATCCGAAGGGCGAAGTGCCTGCGGCACTGGAGGAGCTTGGACAGAAGATCATCGCCGCCGACGGCTTCGTGTTCGTCACGGGCGAATACAACTGGGGACTTCAGCCGGGCCTGAAGAATCTCACCGATCATTTTCTGGAGGAATGGTTCTGGCGGCCCGCGGCCATTGCCAGCTATTCGGCCGGACGGTTCTCCGGCGCGCGGGCTGCGCTGGCATGGCACGGCACGCTGTCGGAGATGGGTATGGTGGTGATCTCATCCACCATCGCGGTCGGGCCGATCGGGCAATCGCTGTCTGAGACGGCTGAGCCGACAGGGCCGGGCGGCGAGGCGCTCAAAAAATCCTTCCCGCGTTTCGCCGATGACCTGATGTGGTGGGTCGAGGCCGCCAAGACCCAGCGCGCGAAGAAAGCGCCGCCGTATTAGCTCAACGCGGGTCGCGCGCGATCAGCAGAAACGCCGAGAGTGATGCGCCGATGCAAAGCATCGCGGCGCAAACGCTCGCGATCCCGAACGCGGTGGGGAGCGAGGATCCCATCGTAGCCAGGACTCCGCCGATCAGCGCTGTTGTCACAAGGCCGCCGGTGCGTGCCACCGCGCTGTTGAGCCCGGACGCGGCGCCGACATGGTGCTCGTCCACCGACATCAGGACCGCAGTCGTCAACGGGGCAACGGCGCCTGCCATGCCGAACGCGATGACAATCATCGCCGGCAGCACATCGCGCCAGTAGCTCTGCGCTGCGCCGATCCGCATCGCGAGCAGGAAGCCCAGCGCGACGACAAGAGGCCCGATGATCAACGGCCATCGCGGACCGGTTCTGGCCGCGAATGCGCCCGCGAGCGGGGAGGCCACGGCAATCACCAGCGGCAACGGCAGCAGTGCCGCACCGGCCTGCGTTGCGGAATAGCCGCCGGCCGTGATGAGCACGAACGGCACCAGCACGAACAGACCGCCGAGCGCGCCGTACAGGAGGAACGTCAGCAGCGTGAGGCCGACGAAGCTCGGCGAGCCGAACAGCACCAGCGGCATCATCGCCCTGTCGCCGCGGCGATGCTCCGCCCACACGAACGCGATCAGGAATACGCAGCCCGCGGCCATCATCGCCACGGCGAATAGCGACCAGCCATGCGCCGAGCCTTCGGTCAGCCCCCAGGTGGTGAGTCCGAGCCCGAGGGTGGCGAGCAGCGCGCCGGCGCTGTCGAGCGGGTCCGATTCCTCCTGGCGGTCGGCGGGCACGAAAACAGTGGCAAGCCAGATGGCGGCGAACGCCAGCGGCAGGTTGACCAGAAACGCAAAACGCCAGCTCCCGATATCGATCAGCCAGCCGCCGAGCACGGGACCGACCGCCCCCGCGGCCGCCCCCGTCGCGGCCCAGATGCCGATGGCGCGGCCTTTGGCTTCGCCGGAAAATGTTTGTCCGAGGATCGCGAGGCTGTTCGGCATCAGCATTGCCGCACTCGCGCCCTGGATGAAGCGCGCGGCGAGCAGCCATCCCAGCGTCGGGGCCAATGCACAGGCCAGCGACGCAATGGCGAACAGCGCGACGCCTGCGATCAAGAGCCGCCTGCGGCCATAACGGTCTCCCGCCGCGCCGCCGAGCAGCAGCAGTGCGCTGAGCGGCAGGAGATAGGCGTTGACCACCCACTGCAACTGGCTCGAGTCGGCGCGGAAGTCAGCGCCGATCGCGGGCAGTCCGACATTGACCACCGAGCCGTCGATGAAGGCGAGGCTCGACGCCAGGATCGTCGTTGCAATGACGAGGTTCGGACGATCCGCATGGCCGCCGCATGGCTGCGCCTGGGCGCTGGCGACATCACAGGAAGGATGGAGAGCGTTACTCATCCCGGCCTTTTACGGCAAACGGTATCATTTAACGACCTCGAAACGATCAGGCCGTATGATCGGCTGTTTTTTGAAAGTCATTTTCCCGTCTGCTTTAGCTCAGGATTTGCTGTGCACAATCATTTCATTCAGGAACTGCAGGCCGCCATCGGCAACAGATCGGCCGATCGCCGGGTCACCACGTTGCGGAAGGTAACGGATCTCTTCCTCGATCAGGGAAGCCGCCTCGGTCTGGCGCAGATCGAAATTTTCGACAGTCTGCTTCTTGGTTTTATCGGCGATTGCGACGTCGACGTGCTTGTGGAGCTCAGCCGGAAACTCGCGCCCGTGCCGTTCGCGCCGGTCTCTGTTGTGCGCAAGCTGGCAAGCGATCTCAACGTCACCGTCGCGGGTCCGGTGCTGACGCAGTCTCCCGTGCTGTCCGGCGATGACCTCCTTGAGATCGCGACATCGCGCGGGCAGGGACATCTGCTGGCCATCTCCGGCCGCGCAGAAATCGGCACCGCGTTGACACAGGCCCTGATCGATCTCGGTGACAGGGATGTGTTGCGCCGTGTTGCGGGCAACGAGGGCGCGGCGATCTCGCGCGCGGGATTGTTGCGGCTTGTTGCAGCCTCGAAGGGCGATCCGCTGCTGGCGGAAAAAACCGGGCTGCGCGCCGATCTGCCGGTCCGGCTGCTGCATGAACTGCTGGACAATTGCGCAGGCGCCGTTCACGCGCGGCTCATGGCCAAGGCGCCGACCTCGCTGCGAGGTGAAATTCAAAGCCGCGTCGAGACCATCGCACTGGAATCGAAACGCCAGGCGGAACGTCCGCGCGATCTTCGTTCCGCGCTGGCGCTTGTCGAGCGGCTGGTGGAGAACCGTCAGTTGACGGAAGACAAATTGCTCGAGTTCGCCAAGGACCGGCAGTATGAGACGATTATCGCGGCGCTCGCGGCGATGACAGGCGCGCCGATCCCACTGATCCAGCCATTGATGAGGATTCATCGCCACGACGGATTGATGACGGCGTGCCGCGCCGCCGATCTCTCATGGGAGACGGCGAAGGCGGTGATCCTCAGCCGCCTGCTGTCGCTGCCTGCGGCCGAGATCGAGCAGCTCCGCAAGACCTACGAGGAGATTTCGTTCTCCTCAGCCAAACGCGCGCTCTATATCTGGCAGGAGCAGACCATGAAGCCGCGGCGTGCCGGGTAGGGGCCGCTGTACTGAGGGTGAGTGATAGATAAATTCTGGGTCCCCGCTTTCGCGGGGACGAGCGGAGGTGAAAGCGATCCGCCTAGCGCTCTCCCACCGCAGCACCGTCACTGGACCGTTGCTCCCTGGGGTCCGGTCCGCTCAGCCACAATGGCACGTAAGGCTTTTGTCTCGGGGCGGCCTTGTCGATGATGACAGTCATCATGGTCAGCTGCGTGTGGATCAGGGTCGTGTCGTCGGTTTCGGATGCAGCCTTGATCAGCGTACGCAGATGTTTGAAGGCTTGAGCTGACTTCATCGTGGTCTCCGCTGTGCGTTCGGTCCGAATGACTTAACTCCAAGGACTTTCAACAATCTTCGCCGGCGTAGGGCGGCTTCGCTGGCCGATCCGCTCCAGCGCACGTACGACCTGATCGTCATCGAGCACGGATCGCAGGCTGCTGATCGTTGCCTCGCGGTCCTGCGAACTGGACCCGATGTCACGGCCGAGAATGCAGCGCGCCTTCTGAACAGCCGCAATGACAGTTTCCTGATCGTCCATTGTCGTGAACTCCGCTGTCCCCAGCAGCTTACCGTCCGGATGATAAGGTTCAACCGGAACGTCGACAGTTTGGTTCCCCGCAAATCGATTTCAGGACGGCATGAGGTATCCGCCATCCGGGTGATGCCAGTCTGATTGGAGCCGCAGAAATGGGTTCATGGGCGGCCACCGTCCATGTAGGCTGGGTTCCATATCGTGATCTCTTTCCCAGGTTTTTATCGCCCGTCTCAATGGATTAAAGAACCAAGGAGGCCAGACATGAGCAACACCCAAGCGCGCAGCGACATGAAGCTGGAGGTTGTTGTCATCCCCGTGTCGGACGTCGATCGCGCCAAAAGCTTTTATGGCGGATTGGGATGGAGGCTGGACGCCGACTTCGCCGCCGGCGACGAATGGCGCGTGATCCAGTTCACGCCGCCCGGCTCGGAGTGCTCGGTCATCTTTGGAAAAAACGTGACTGCGGCGGCTCCCGGCTCCGCGCAGGGGCTGTACCTGATCGTGTCCGATATCGAGGTCGCCCGCAACGACCTGCTCGGCCGCGGTGTCAAGGTCGGCGAGATCTTTCACGGCGTCGGCGACAGGCATTCCGGCACTGACGAGCCATTCCTGTCCGGGAGCCACCGGGTCAGCGGCCCGGCGCCCAATCGTGGCAGCTACGGCTCGTACGCCTCGTTCAACGATCCCGACGGCAATGGCTGGCTTTTCCAGGAGATCACCACGCGATTGCCCGGACGGGTCGAGGCGGGGGACACGGTCTTCAAGTCATCGACCGAACTTGCGGCAGCATTGACGCGTGCGGCGATCGCGCACGGCGAGCACGAGAAGCAGACCGGCGGCAAACACGACGATAACTGGCCGCAGTGGTACGCCGACTACATGGTGGCGGAGCAGGCAGGGGCGCCATTGCCGGCATAAGCGCAGGAAGCTCTGGCGTTCTTGCGGGATGTTAGCAGTAGCGCAGCCGGGCAGGGCGGAGTAGATAGCCGAGCCATGGATAAGGCACGACCGGGCCGTATGGCGATGCCATGCGGCGGGAAGGCTTGTTGCCGGATTGAAGCAATGAAAGGACAAGAGACATGATTGAAACGGTTGGCATTATCGGCGCCGGCACCATGGGGAACGGCATCGCGCAAATCAGCGCGGCTGCGGGGCTCCAGGTGGTGATGGTGGACATTTCCGACGCAGCCGTTTCGCGCGGCGTTGCCACCATCAGCGGCAGCCTCGATCGGCTGGTCAAGAAAGAGAAGATGACCGCGGCCGACCGCGACGCCGTGCTGGGGCGGATCAACGCGACCACCGACAAATCGAAACTGTCCTCCTGCGATCTCGTGATCGAAGCCGCCACCGAGAACGAGGAATTGAAAATCAAGATCCTCAAGGATCTCTGCGCCAACCTGCAACCGCGCGCGCTGGTCGCCACCAACACCTCGTCGATCTCGGTCACCCGTCTTGCGGCGGCGACCGATCGTCCGGATCGCTTCATCGGCATGCACTTCTTCAACCCCGTGCCGGTGATGCAACTTCTCGAACTGATCCGTGGCTTGCAGACCTCCGACGACACACACGCCATGGCGCTCGCGTTCGCCCAGCGCGTCGGCAAGGTGGCGGTCACCGCCAAGAACAGCCCGGGCTTCGCGGTTAACCGCATCCTGTGCCCGATGATCAACGAGGCGGTGTTCGCATTGCAGGAAGGCATCGCATCGGCGGAAGAGATCGACGCCGGCATGAAGCTCGGCTGCAATCATCCAATCGGCCCGCTGGCGCTGGCCGACATGATCGGCCTCGACACCATGCTGTCGGTGATGGAGGTGTTCTACACCGGCTTCAACGATCCGAAGTACCGGCCCGCGCCGCTCTTGAAGGAAATGGTCGACGCCGGTCATCTCGGCCGCAAGACCGGCCAGGGATTCTACAGCTACGCAAAGGCGTGAGCAGGTCTTGGCCTTTTCGTCTGACTCACTGCTCGGCCGGTTAACGGCAGCGCCGGTCCGGCCGGGCGAGTTGGTGTGGATTGGCCTGCGTCCCGCGCGCCGCGCGGGCATAGTCACACCCGCATCGGCCAGGCTTGTCGCCCAGCGCGGCATCGAAGGTGACCGTTACAAAACCAGCAGCAACGGCGCTCGGCAGGTAACGCTGATTGCTGCGGAGGACATCGCCGCCATCGCGGCGTTCCTTGGCCGCGATGCTGTCGCGCCAGACCTGCTGCGCCGGAATTTCGTGACGCGCGGTATCAACGTCGCGGCGCTGAAGGGCATGCGTTTTCATATCGGCCACGCTGTCCTCGAAGGATCGGGTGACTGCGCGCCATGTAGCTGGATGGAGGAGGCGCTCGGTACCGGGGGCTATAATGCGACGCGCGGGCACGGCGGCATCACGGCGCGCATCATTGAGGGCGGCGACGTTCGCCTCGGCGACGCGATCACGCGCCTCGACCCGCCTTAGGGCCGCATGAAGGCGAAGTCTGCATCGGGGTCGCAATTGTCAGCAAGGAAATGCAGTTCCGACTGCACGTCCGACACGCTCCGCGTTTCGAGATATTTGCCGACCACGAGACCGAGCAGCTCGCGGCACAGGCCGTCGCTGTCGAGGTTCGCGGCTTTCGCCTCGGCCAGCGCCGCGGCGAAATGACGGCTTGCGATTTCAGATGCGGACATACGTGTCTCCTGTCGCGGTGATACCGGTTTCAGCACGGGAAACTAGACGGCGCCTTGACCCGGATCAAACCGGAAGTGCGCTCACGCTGTTTGAAACAGCCTGCAGGAAGATTTTGTCCCGGCACATTTTTCTCAGGTTGCCGTGGCAGAATCTTTGCTGCGCCGACATGTGCGAGTTTCCATGAGGCTTTTTCTGATAGCCGGGTCTTTTCGGTTACCGGCTCCCGCGGGCGGCGGCGCCGACGGGATCTCGTTGCCCTGTCTGTTTGGATAGTTCGCAGATGGGCGATCTGATGTAATCTCCATACGGCTCACAGGCTTGGCGCAGGAGGCCGATATGGTGCTTATCAGGTTGCTGGCTTTATCCATTGTCGTGACGTTCTTCACCGGCGTGCCGGACACGGCCCGCGCCGCCGATGCATGGGGCTGCAATTACGACAAGTGCGTTGCCTATTGCACCAAGGTGAGCGGGAAGAACTGCACGATCTATTGCGAGCGGCGGCTGCAGGACAAGCGCCGGGACAAGGTCTGCAAATAGCGCGGGCTCTGCAAATAGCAGGGGTATGCGTTGCGCCGGTTGCCTGCGTCGGTTCGGCGGCCTAAATCAGCCGCATGACCGAACAGACAGCTCCCGCCATTCACACTTTCCATCCCGACCTGACCGAAGAGAAGATCGCGCAGCTTGTCGCGACGTTCTACGGCCGCGCCCGTACCGATGACCTGATCGGTCCGATCTTCAATGCGCAGGTGAAGGACTGGGACCATCACATTGCGCAGATCAGCGATTTCTGGTCGTCGATGCTGCTCAAGACCGGCCGCTATGAGGGCCGCCCGATGCGTCCGCACCTGATGCTGCCGATCCGGGGTGAACACTTCGACCGCTGGCTTGCGCTGTTCGAGACCACCGCGCGCGAAATCTTCGAGAGCGATGTGGCCGAGGCCTTCATCGTTCGCGCCCGCCGCATCGCGGGCAGCTTCGAGATGGGCATTGCGACCACGCGCGGCGAGATCGCAGTGCCAAGGCATAGCGTGTAATCGAGGTTTGCCGGCTTGCAGAAGCCGGCAAACTGGTGGGCGCGTACCAATCTTTTCCGTGACCGGCACGCGTGCGGCGATTTGTGTGCTCGCAAGCTGCGGTTACGATTTCGTTGGTTTAAAGCAAAGGGGAGCTGACTGTTCGTCAACTCCCCTGGATCCTCTCGCAGGGCGCAAGCCTTAGTCGATAATTTCAATCCCGGCGGCGGTGACCATCTTGCGATGGATGTCGAGCTGCCGCTTCACCAGGGCGCCGAGTTCTTCCGGGGTTGACGGCGACAGCGAAAAATCCTGTTCGGCCATGCGCTGTTTCACGGCAGGATCGGACATCGCTTCCTTGAATGCGGTATTCAGCACCGTCACAATCTCGCGCGGCATGTTCGGCGGGCCGAACAACGCTGCCCAGGGCTCGATCTTGAAATCGGGAAAGCCGGCTTCCGCGATGGTGGGCACATCCGGCGCGGCCGGACTGCGCTTGTCGAGGATGGTCGCGAGCGCCAGTATCTTTCCGTCCTTGACCTGGGGAAGCCCTGTGCCCGAGGTTGCGACCATGGCCTGGATGCGGTTGGTGATCAGGTCGGTGATGGCGGGCGGTTCGCCCTTATAGGGAACGGGCGTTACGTCGAGACCGTTTGCCGCGACGATGGACGCAAAGGCCAGACGGCCGGTGATGTTACCGGAACCGTAGGCGAGCTTGCCGGGGTTGGCCTTGGCATAGGCAATCAGTTCCTTCAGGCTTTTGACCGGAACGTCCTTGCTCACATAGAGGAAGAAGTTGTAGCGGCCGATATCGGTGATCGGCGTGAAATCGGTGGTGACATCGTAAGGCGGCGTCTTGCGCGTCGCCGGAACACCGGACATCGCGCTGTTGGTGGCGAGCAGGATGGTATAACCGTCCGCCGCGCTCCGCTTCAGTTCGGTCGCCGCGATCGCGCCGTCCGCGCCGGGCTTGTTGTCGATGATGAACTGCTGGCCCAGCTTTTTCGAAATGGCCTCGCCAAGGGTGCGCGCAATCACGTCAGTGGAAGAACCGGCCGGGAAGTGGACGATCAGCCGGATCGGGCGCGTGGGAAAGTCGGCGGCTGTGGCCTGGCCGATGCCCAAAACCATGGAAATCGCGATCAAAATCTTCCGCAAAACGGTCTCCTCCGCAGGGTTTTCTGTGACTTTTACAGTCACATAGGAAGTGGACCGTCCGATGAGTCAAATGATATATATCGGACGAATTAATCGATAGCATCGATGAATGATTGAGCTTCGGCATCTGCGATATTTTCTGGAGGTTGCGCGATACGAACACGTCTCGCGCGCGGCCGATGCGCTGCATGTCACGCAGTCCACGCTGTCGCATCAGATCAATCAGCTTGAGACGGTGCTGGGAATCCAGCTCTTCGATCGTATCGGGCGCGGGATTCAACTGACCGACGCCGGGCGCACGTTCTCCGACTATGCGCGGCGCGCGCTGGAAGAGGTGGACGAGGGACGGTTCGCGCTCGACGGCTTGCGTGACCTCGTGCGCGGTCGGGTCCGCATCGGTGTGATCCACACCTACAACACCACTCTGCTTCCCGCCGTGATCTCGGAATTCGCGCAGGCCTATCCCGGGATCCGGATTTCTGTCGAAGATTTGCCCGCGCCGGACATCGCGGCGCAGGTTGCGAGCGGCGCGCTGCATCTGGGGCTTTCGTTCGTGACGCCGGGGCACACGGATGTGGATGCGGAGCCGCTGTTCTCCGAGCGGCTGATGCTCGTGGTCCGGGACGATCATCCGCTGGCGCGGCAAAAATCGGTCAGCGCGCGCATACTGACAGGTCTGCGTCTTGCGGTGCAGACCGAACGGTTTCTGTCGCGGCGTATCATCGACTCCCGGCTCGGTGTATGGGTCGAGGGGAACGTCTGGCTGGAGATGAGTTCGATCGATGCGATCCTTGAGACGCTCCGTTTTCAAGGGCAGACCGCCGCGATCCTGTTCGAGCGCGCCATTCGCGAGGAGAGCGGCCTGCGGCAGATCGAGATCGTTCAGCCCGGCGTGACGCGGACCGCCGCCATCATCTGGCGCAGCGGCCGCGCGCGCAGCCGCGCGGCAACCGAGATCGCGGCAGCCGTCCGGCGGCACTGCAAGGCCGCCGGATTATCCATGAAAGGGCTGTCCGCGAAGCGGGCGGCGCGGCGCTAGAGTATCTTTTTCAGATACAAATGTCGCATGCACGATGCGCTCCCTCTCCCCGATGGGGAGAGGGTTGGGGTGAGGGGATCGAAATTCATCGATAGATTCTACGCCCTCACCCGACTTCGCTGACGCGAAGTCGACCTCTCCCCACGGGAGAGGTGGGAGATGCGCTACTCGACCTTGATGTCAGCGGCGGTGATGACCTGCTTCCAGCGCGCGATCTCTTCGCCGACAAACGCCTTGAACTCCTCAGGCGTGGTGCCCATGGCGACGATGCCCTGCTGCTCGAGCTTCTTCTTCAACTCGGGATCGGCGAGGGCCTTCTTCGCTTCGAGCGACATGCGGTCGACGATCTCCTTCGGCACGCCCGCCGGCGCGATGATGCCGGCCCAGGTGCCGGAGGCGAAATCCTTCACGCCTTGCTCGATCAGCGTCGGCGTATCGCCGGCCGCCGGCACGCGCTCCTTCGCGGCGACGCCCAGCGCATTGGCGTTGCCTGCGCGCACCTGCTCCATCAGGGGGCCGATGATGTCGAACATCACGTTGATCTGGCCGCCGACCAGATCCTGCAGCGCGCCTGCGGTGCCTTTGTAGGGCACGTGCTGGAGATTGATGCCCTCGCGGTTCTTCAGCATCTCCATGGTCAGGTGCGCGGCGGAGCCGATGCCGCTGGAGGCGAAATTGAGCTGGCCCGGCTTCGCCTTCGCCAGCGCGATGAACTCCTGCATGTTCTTCGCGGGCAGCGAGGGCGTCGCGACAATGATCAGCGGCGCGACGCTCATCAGCGAGACGTAGGTGAAATCCTTTTCCGTATTGTAGGGCAGGTTGGCCTTGAGCGACGGATTGACCGAATGCGCCGCGATCACGGTGCCGAAGGTGTAGCCATCGGGCGCGGCCTTGGCGACGGTATCGGTGCCGATGGCGGCGTTAGCGCCGGGCTTGTTCTCGATCACGATGCTCTGTCCGAGCGAGGCGGCAACCTTCTCCGAGACAAGGCGCGCCATCATGTCGGTGTATCCGCCTGGCGTATAGGGCACGATCATGCGGATCGGCCGGTTCGGCCAGCCCTGAGTTTGGGCCGATGCGCTGCTGGCGGAGGCGGAGATAACGACAAGCGCACCCAGCGCGCGGACGAGGGACTTCATTCAGCGTTTCCTTTCCATATCCGCGATGTCTGGCCGGTGGCCAGCCGCGGCTTTTGTTATCCGCGAATGCTACAACAGGCCGGAAAGGATTGGAAAGGCGGGCGCCTTGCGGTAGCGCACTTGCTCGTGCGGCAATGTCAGGGCGGAGAGATCGGGCAGAGCCGTCAGAGCGGCGAGGCGAGCGGTATACGCGCGACGGTCTGCGTTGCCACTTGCGTGTGTGCACCCATGTACAGGATCGCGGACCCTGTGAGGATCATGATCGCGATCACCAACGCCAGACACACCTGCGTTTCGTGTTTCTCGTCATCGAGATGAAGCCGCATGGCGCGTTCTCCGCTCGCCTCAGGAAACAACAATACCCCCGGGGCCGAAGCGTTCCAGCAGCAGGGCTGACGCATCCGCAGATGTTTATGTGCGGTGCGGGAATTGCTGCGGGGCCGCACGATACGGCATGAAGCGAAGCACACTACGGACTCTGCGTGGGGGACAGCGCGACCCCGGAATCCGCTTCGCCTCATCCGTGTCAGGCGCGCGATCTGCCGCGCTTCACGATATCGCCGGTGAGTTTATCGATGTTCGGTGCGGAGTCGCCCCGCCACCGTTCGACGAACCAGAAGGCCCAGATCGTGGCGAACGCCAGAATGAAGATGGCTGCGCACGACAAGGCTGCTTGAAGGGCTGTGGACATGGCGTCCTCCGGATCACTGCGATCGTTGCAGGATTGAAGGCTAGACCGCTGCGCGCTTCCCCGAATTGATCTGGCGCAAACCGGAGATAGGACGTTACGGCTTGCCGCCGGCCTCGACGCGGTCGAGGCAGCGGTAATAGGCGTTCTGCATTTCCCAGAACGACGATCCCACACCATGGCATGCGGCCTTGGCGCGCGGCGAGGCATTGCGCGTGAACGAGATCTGCTGCCATCCCCACAGCAGCGATGCGGTGATGATGAATGCGATCGCGCCGTAATGCAGGGTTCGCTTCATGCGTAGAGTCTAGCGCCGGATGGTTTCCGGTCAATGAACCGGTCAGCGGAAGCCGCCGTTACCTGCGCGGCGTGAGGTCGATGGAGCGCACGAGGATGCGGGTGGGACCCGCTTCCAGATGGCCGTCGCTGTGTTTCTGCGCGGCGCACGTGGTGATGCGGTTCTGCAGGCGCGCGAACTGATCGCCGCGCTGGCTTTCGCGGACGTTGCGCGCCTTCTCCGCGTCGTCCATCGCGGAGTCCGAGACGCCGCACTGAATCTCGGTTGCGCCGTCGGCCATGACGAACAGGAACGTGCCGGTCTGGTAATCGTGACCCTGGGCGCGAAGGAAGGTGAGTGACATGGGGATGGTCCTTTCAGGCATGAGATGCCGGTGCCCGGAAGGAGCATAGCGCAGTTAGATCGCGCGAAGCGGAGTATCTTTCTCCGGATGTCCATTGAATGGTTCCGGAGGACGCTTTGGAGACGGGCCTTGGCGGTATCGAGCCAGGCTCGCGAGGACACCGCCACTCCAGAATGCGCGTGCCGCTCAGCGCCAGCCGAGGGCCGGCGCGACATGCTTGAGGATCGATTCAATGACATGGGCATTGTAATCGACGCCGAGCTGGTTCGGCACCGTCAGCAGCAGCGTATCGGCCTCGGCGATGGCCTCGTCCGTCTTCAACTGCTCGATCAGCTTGTCCGGCTCCGCGGTATAGCCGCGCCCGAAAATCGCCTGCATGTCCGCCTCGATGAAGCCGATCTGGTCGCCGGCATCGCCACCGTTTCCGAAATAGTCGCGGTCGCGATCATTTATCAGCGCGAAGATGCTGCGGCTGACAGACACGCGCGGCGTGCGGGTGTGGCCTGCTTCCCTGTACGCCTCGCGATAAAGGCGGATCTGCTCGGCTTGCTGCACATGGAACGGCTCGTTGGTCTCGTGCTTCTTCAATGTCGAGCTTTGAAGATTCATGCCGAGCTTGCCCGCCCACTGCGCGGTCGCGTTCGAGGCCGCGCCCCACCAGATGCGGTCGCGCAGGCCTTCCGAATGCGGCTCGATCCGCAGGAGGCCAGGCGGATTGGGAAACATCGGGCGCGGGTTCGGCTGCGCGAAGCCCTTGCCCTTGAGCATGTCGTAGAACACCTCGCCGTGGCGGCGGCCCATGTCGGCGTCGGTCTCGCCCTCGGCGGGCTGATAGCCGAAATAGCGCCAGCCATCGATCACCTGTTCGGGCGAGCCGCGGCTGATCCCCAGTTGCAGGCGTCCGCCCGCGATGAGATCGGCGGCGCTCGCGTCCTCCACCATGTAGAGCGGGTTCTCGTAGCGCATGTCGATCACGGCGGTGCCGATCTCGATGGTGCTGGTCTTCGCGCCGACGGCGGCGAGCAGAGGGAAGGGCGACGCAAGCTGGCGCGCGAAATGATGGACGCGGAAATACGCGCCGTCCGCGCCAAGCTGTTCGGCCGCGACCGCAAGATCGATGGATTGCAGCAGCGTGTCGGCGGCCGAGCGTGTCTGCGAATGCGGCGACGGCGACCAGTGGCCGAAGGAGAGAAAGCCGATTTTCTTCATGGAGACGGGGGACTCGTGCGTGTGCGGGTCCGCCGTAGATGGGGATTGCGGGCGCGTGAGGCAAGATAGCAACGCGTCGTCATGGTCGGGCTTGACCCGGCCATCTATCTTTAAGGGTTAGTTTTGGATCACCGGGTCAAGCTCGGTGATGACAAGTTATTAGCTGTAGCCTTTATGGAGCGAAACGGAATACGGGATGTGCATGTGAGATGGTGCAGCCCCGAATTTCGCTGCGCTCCATCCGGGCTACGCTTGCTGATTTCCTCAATGGTCCCGATCAGTCGCGCAAGTCACCAAATTCCTGCCGAGCTTTTAGTATTATGATTTTCTTTGTACGTTCGTCTCCAGATAGGATTCTGGTAAATCGGATCGCCGCTCCTGATCCGATATTTTCTCCTTCACGTCTTAGCGCATATGAAGTTATGCTTTTGAGCACTTCCGCAATTGTTCTGCGGTCCGCTCCTTTCGCGATGCTGAATGGGATCGTTTTTCCTAGCTCATAATCGAAAGCTCGTCCTTCTCGAGAGTTCGCGTTGTAACTTGCTATTCCGAGCAGTTTCTCGTGAATTTCATCATCGGGTCGAGATGTCCAGATGTATCGTTTGGTTTCCGTATCTAAGCCGACGAGGTGGGATTCGCGTGTAAGCAGGTCAACTCTGCCTGCCCCGTGATTGATCACTGTGTGTGCAGATTTGATCGCAGGTTCGATAGCGTCCACTAGTGCGCTGGTGTCGCCTGTATCAAGAATGTCTTCGGCTTCGAGCTGCTCGATTTGAGGGGGTGCAGACAGCCCCACTGAGCGGCGAATTGTACCTGCGAGAAAATTTTCCACAAATTCCGAAGTTGCATAAAGTCCGACTCCTGCCGCCACAACCATCATCTCAGGATTTAGTATGATCTCATAGATGCTTTCAAAACTACCTTCGCGGTTAGCTATGAGATTTATTTGAAACCCACGAGCGGAAAAATCTCTTCGGCGAACTCGTCCCTCAGTAAGATAATTCAATGTGATAAGTGTGGCCCGAGAGATTCCGTAAAAACTCTGGGCTGCTTCGTACGCGGGGAGCTTGTGCGTCTCAGCAACTCCTCCAGAGAATTTTGCGTTGAGAAGGAAATCTATCATTGGAAATATTGGCTTTTCTGAATCATCGAAAGTGATTCTGAGCGAATGAATTTAACTTCATCTTTCGAGATAAAAGATATGCGCCCTTCATAGGATACTATAAATCCGCTCGACGATGATCTTATGAGCGTCACGCCATACAAAGTGCCGGATTTTGTGGTGATCGTGTAGGCTTGTGAGTGTTGCGTAATTTGGCGATTAGCTACCAACTTCCCCAAACTCACGTCTGCAGACGCTAATGCAAGGATGGCCAATACGCATTCGGACAGCTTCTGCGGTTGGCGCTGTTTGACTCGAAGCAAGATCCTAAATACGACCAGTGAAAATATCGATGAAAAGACGATGGTGAAGTATAGGCGGGTATCGAGGCTGGTGATCCTGTATGCTTTTGGCAGCAGCGTGAGGACTGTAAGAATGAGGAGTCCGGTCACTGCAACAATGCGGATGTGTCGATACACACGCTTTGCGGATTCATCGTCACGAGCAAATTTTAAGAGAATGTCCATCCCGCCAAAGAGGAAGTTGGTGGCGGCCACTAGGCCGCCGAAAACTAACCCAACTGAGTAAACGATATTTGTGAAGTCGATTAGTCCGAGAAAATGAAGGCCAATGTCAGAGAAGTATCCGATATTGAAAATGGACACCAAGACAAGTGCTGCCACAGATATGAGAGGCAGAAGTTCGGAAGCGACTTTGCGAAAGTCGTTCGTTGTAAATGGGGATCCTATCGAACCTTCAGAAGCGCCCATGGAATGTTCAATTTTTCGGCTCAACCGTTTGGCCTAGCACAAGCACCCAAGGGTGGAGTATTCCACGCTTGGGTGCGGTTAATTGCTCAAACAGCCACTCACGAACACCCCGTCGTGCTGCCGCACGTATCGCACTTCATGCACGTGCCATTGCGCACCAGCGTGAAGTTGCTGCACTCCGTGCACATGTCGCCCTCATAGCCGCGTGCCTTGGCTTCCGCGCGGCGCTCGGCCTTGGATGGCGCGGCCTGAGCGGCCGAACCGGCCTTGCTCCACTGCTGCGCTTCCAGCTTTTCGGTCGGCGAAAGTTCGCGCTCGGGCTCGGCGACCTTGAGGGCCACCGCGCCGTCGACATTGTCCTGCCCGTCGTGATGCCGTGCGGTCGCGCCGGCGGACGCAATCGACGTGACATTGCCGGACGCCTGCGCGTCGGCCGCGCCGCCCTGCATGACCACGAGCTTGTCGGTGCGCGAGCGGGTGAGGCCCTTCGACAGGTACTTCGAGGAGTTCGACGCGTCCGGATTGCGGCCTTCCTCGACGCCCTTGCCGAGCGCGTCGAAGTTGGTCTCTGACGGGTCGACATGGGCGAGATCGAAGCGCGACTGGTACGACACGGCGAGTTCGCGGAACACATAGTCGAGGATCGAGGTCGCGAACTTGATCGAGTCGTTGCCCTGCACCGGGCCCGCAGGCTCGAAGCGGGTGAAGGTGAAGGCGTCGACATACTCTTCCAGCGGCACGCCGTACTGGAGGCCCAGCGACACCGCGATGGCGAAGTTGTTGATGAAGGAGCGCAGCGCCGCGCCTTCCTTGTGCATGTCGATGAAGATTTCGCCGAGGCGCCCGTCATCGTATTCGCCGGTGCGCAGATACACCTTGTGTCCGCCGACCACGGCCTTCTGGGTGTAGCCCTTGCGGCGATCCGGCATCTTCTCGCGCTCGCGCATCACGACGATGCGCTCGACCAGCTTCTCGACGATCTTTTCCGAGACCTGGGTGGTGCGCGCCGCCATCGGCTTGTCGTAGAACGCCTCGATCGCATCGTCCTCTTCGTCATCATCGCTGATGAGCTGCGAGTTCAGCGGCTGCGACAGCTTCGAGCCGTCGCGATAGAGCGCGTTGGCCTTGAGCGCGAGCTTCCACGACAGCAGGTAGGCGGATTTGCAATCCTCCACCGTGGCGTCGTTCGGCATGTTGATGGTCTTGGAAATCGCACCCGAGATGAAGGGCTGCGACGCCGCCATCATGCGGATGTGGCTTTCCACCGAGAGATAACGCTTGCCGATCTTGCCGCAGGGATTGGCGCAATCGAACACCGGGTAGTGCTCGGACTTCAGGTGCGGCGCGCCTTCCACGGTCATCGCGCCGCAGATGTGGATGTTGGCGGCTTCGATCTCGCGCTTGGTGAAGCCGAGCGCGGTGAGCAGGTCGAAGCCGGGGGCCGCGATGGCCTCCGGATCGAGCTTGAGCGTGTCGCGCAGGAAGTCCTCGCCGAAGGTCCACTTGTTGAAGGCGAACTTGATGTCGAAGGCGGTCGGCAATGCAGCCTCGGCCTTCTTGATCGCTTCATCGGTGAAGCCCTTGGCGCGCAGGGTCGAGGCATTGATGCTCGGCGCGTTGGAGAGCGAGCCGTGGCCGACGGCATAGGCCTCGATCTCGGCGATTTCGTTTTCGGGATAGCCGAGCGCGCGCAGCGCTTCCGGCACGGCGCGGTTGATGATCTTCCAGTAGCCGCCGCCGGCGAGCTTCTTGAATTTCACCAGTGCGAAGTCCGGCTCGATGCCGGTGGTGTCGCAATCCATCACAAGGCCGATGGTGCCGGTCGGCGCGACCACGGTGGTCTGCGCGTTGCGGTAGCCGTGCTGTTCGCCGAGTTCGAGCGCCTGATCCCAGACGAACTTCGCGCGGGTGACGATGTCGCCCTGCGGGCAGCTCGCGTGATCGAGCGGCACGGGGTTCACGGCGAGCGCTTCATAGCCGTTGGAGTGGCCATGGGCCGCGCGGCGATGGTTGCGGATCACGCGCAGCATGTGCTGGGCGTTCTTCTTGTAGCCGGGGAAGGGGCCAAGCTCCTTCGCCATCTCGGCGGAGGTGGCGTAGCTTGTGCCGGTCATGACGGCGGTCAGCGCGCCGCACAGCGCGCGGCCTTCCTTGGAGTCGTAGGACAGACCCATGGTCATCAGCAGGCCGCCGATGTTGGCGTAGCCAAGGCCCAGCGTGCGGAACTCGTAGGAGAGTTCGGCGATCGCCTTGGACGGGAACTGCGCCATCATGACGGAGATTTCGAGCACGACGGTCCACAGACGGCACAGATGCTCATAGGCTTCGATGTCGAAGCGGCGGGTCTGCGTGTCGTAGAACGTCAGCAGGTTGGCGGAGGCGAGGTTGCACGCCGTGTCGTCGAGGAACATATATTCCGAGCACGGATTGGACGCGCGGATGTCGCCGCTGGCCTTGCAGGTGTGCCAGTCGTTCATGGTGGTGTTGTAGTGCAGGCCGGGATCGGCCGAGGCCCAGGCGGCGTAGCCGATCTTTTCCCACAGGTCGCGGGCCTTCAGCGTCTTCGTCACCTTCTTGTTGGTGCGGCCGATCAGATTCCAGTCGCCGTCGGTTTCCACCGCGCGCAGGAAGTCGTCCTTCAGCGAAACCGAGTTGTTCGAGTTCTGGCCGGCGACGGTGAGATACGCTTCGCTATCCCAGTCGGTGTCGTAGGTGTCGAACGAGATGTCGGTGTAGCCCTGCTTGGCGAACTGCATCACGCGCTTGATCAGATTGTCCTGCACCATGGCGCGGCGCGCGAACTTGATCTCACGGCGCAGCGCCGGGTTCTTCTCGGGATCGAAGCAGTCGTCGCCTGAACCTTCGCAGTTCACGCAGGCCTTCATGATGGCCTTGAGATGCTTCTGGTTGATCTTGGAGCCGGTAACCAGCGCGGCGACCTTCTGCTCTTCCTTCACCTTCCAGTCGATGTAGGTCTCGATATCCGGATGGTCGGCGTCGACCACGACCATCTTGGCCGCGCGGCGGGTGGTGCCGCCGCTCTTGATCGCGCCCGCTGCGCGGTCGCCGATCTTGAGGAAGGACATCAGGCCGCTTGAGCGGCCGCCGCCGGAGAGCTTTTCGCCTTCGCCGCGCAGACGCGAGAAGTTGGAGCCGGTGCCGGAGCCGTACTTGAACAGGCGCGCTTCGCGGACCCACAGGTCCATGATGCCGCCTTCGTTGACGAGATCGTCATCCACGCCCTGGATGAAGCAGGCGTGCGGCTGCGGATGCTCGTAGGACGATTTGGACTTGGTCAGCTTGCCGGTCTTCCAGTCCACATAGTAGTGGCCCTGGCCGGGACCATCGACGCCATAGGCCCAGTGAAGTCCGGTGTTGAACCACTGCGGCGAGTTCGGCGCGACCATCTGCTTGGCGAGCATGAAGCGCAGTTCGTCGTAGAATGCCTTGGCATCTTCTTCCGACGAGAAGTACGAGCCCTTCCAGCCCCAGTAGGTCCAGCAGCCGGCGAGGCGGTCGAACACCTGCTTGGCGGAATGCTCGCCGCCGATGCGCTCGGATTCGGGGAGCAGGGCGAGCGCCTCGGTATCCGGCACCGAACGCCACAGCCACGACGGGACGGTTTCTTCCTCGACCTTCTTCAGGCGCGAGGCGACGCCCGCTTTACGGAAATACTTCTGCGCCAGAACGTCGGAGGCAACCTGCGACCAGAACTCCGGCACCTCGACGTTCTCAAGGCGGAACACCACCGAGCCGTCGGGGTTGCGGATCTCGCTTGTCGTCAGCCTGAAATCAATCGCGGCGTAGGGTGACTGATCGGCTTTGGTGTAGCGGCGTTCGATGCGCATTGTAGTGCCCCGTCCTTTTTGCCGGCGCTCCCGTCCCTTGACGGTAAGCCGGAGATTTCAATTTGCGAACCGGTTCGTTCGCAGTGTTTTGCCGTTCACGTCGTCCCGTGTCCGGGTCCGAAGCCGCGGCCTGTTAACTCTGGCGGGCGAGGACCGATCCCCAAAACCGGCCTTGCCCGAACGCCCCAAACTCGCCTTTTGCGCCGCGGTTTGCCGCGGTTTCGCCATTACGCCCGGATGGCTCTCCGGCTCCGAAAAAAGAGCAGACAAACCCACGTCCCGCGACCTCGACCGGTCTGACGGAGCTGCCTTCTCGACCCTTTTCGGGAGATGCTCAGCGGGACTGAAAACCCCCGCGCCGAACAGTCCCAAAGCTAGGCCGACTCCATCCGGCACGTCAAGGATTAGTGTCGAAACCTGAATCAAATACTAAATATGGTGGAAAATGCGGATTTCCAGCGGGATGATGCATCGCCGGAACGGTTCGCATTGCGGGAAGTATCGGTGAGTCCTTGTGGATTCGGAAGCCGAAATCTCACCGTCTTGTGAGTTCCTCCAAGGTTTGTCGTGAGCCTCCAAAATCGCGTCCTTGGTATGCGCGTATTTTGGGGATCGGGTGGATCACATGCCGCGCGCGTGGTCTTTCTCCCCGTCATCCACATGGTGTGGAATTCGAGTCGAAGGACCAAACTTGTGGATAGCCGCACGCCGCCCGAAGCCTTGAGCGAAATGTCGCCGGACGAGCGAGCAGCAGCGCAGCGGCGAACGCGAACGGTCGGCTACCTGTTGCTGGTCGCAACATCCGTTGGCTGGGGATTGAACTGGCCCGTCACCAAACATCTGTTGATGGAATTGCCGCCGCTGTCGGTGCGCGGCCTGTCCGGCATCATCGGCGCCGCGCTGCTTGCGGTGCTGGCATTGGCGTTTCGCCAGCCGCTGCGCGTCCCGCGCGAAACATGGCCTCGGCTTGTGCTGCTGTCATTTCTCAACGTGACGGCATGGATGGCGCTGATGGGCATGGCGCTGGTGTATCTGCCGGCGAGCGAAGCCGCGGTGATGGCTTATACAATGCCTGTCTGGGCCTCGGCGCTGGCGTGGCCGATTCTCGGCGAGCGGATTTCGCTGCTGCGGGTGGTCGCCATGGCGATGGCCATCGCCGGACTCGTCGCGCTGATGGGCGGCGGGGGCATCGCCGCGAGCTACGCCAAACTGCCGGGCATTGCACTGGCGTTGTCCGGCGCGTTCCTGTTCGCGCTGGGCACGGTGTTCGGCAAACGCTGGCCGCTGGGATTGCCGCCGCTGACCTCGGCGGTCTGGCAGATCCTGATCGGCTGTCTGCCGGTGGGGCTGGCGGGCCTCTTGCTTGAACAGCCGCACTTCATGGCGCTGTCGTCACTCGGCTGGACCTTGTTCGGCTATTCGATCGTGGTCCAGTTCTGCGTCGCCTACGCCTGCTGGTTTGCCGCGCTCCAGCGGCTTCCGGCATCTGTCGCTGCGATCGGGACATTGCTTGTGCCGGTGATCGGCGTGCTGGCATCTGCAGCGGCACTCGGCGAGCCGCTCGGCGTGGCCCAGATTGCGGCGCTCGGATTCACCATTGCAGGTGTCGTTCTGGCGTCACGATCCTGAGACGGTGGTGTCTCAATGCGCGCAGAAAGTGCCTGTTATTACTTCATAAATCAGCGCTGTATCCCAAATGTAACAGTGCGTGGAACCCCGGCCTGATAGGTTCCAGGCAGGCTATCGGCGGCTGACCATGCCGCCGGGTAATGGGGTTGGGGCGTGGCGTCGATTGTTGCGGACAGGGCGTTGGAGACGCGCGTGCGGACGGCGCTCGCGATGCAATTCCCAGTGATTGGAATCGTGATCATCGCCGCAGCAACCCTGCCATCGACGGACGCACATGCGCAGTTTGCCTGCGTCGGGACGCTCGGCGCGAGTGACGTCTCCTGTACAAACACCGGCGCGACAGCCGTTCCGTTCCTGCAGGATCAACTCGGCACGTTCAATCTGACGACAACGAGTTCGGGTCTGAGCAACGGCATCACCACGACCAGCGTCGATGGCAATGTCACTGCGACGAACTCCGGCATCAACGCCGGCATGCTCGACACCTCGGCCAGCGGCCTTGGCAACGCGACATCGAACAATTCGGGGGTCATCGGGACATACATCAGCACGTTGACCGGCGCGGGCAATGCCACGTCGACCAACTCCGGAACGGTGGCTCAGGATATCACGACATCTGCGCAGGACGGCGGCAACGCACTGACAAACAATTCAGGGACCGTGTCAGGCTCGATTTTTACATCGACCAGCATCAACTCGGCGCTCGTGAGTGGCTCGGCGACGACCAACAACTACGGAAATGTTGGAGGCAGCATCGCGACGACCGCTGATGGCGGCGGCAACGCAACGACCAACAATTCCGGAACGATTGCCGGAATCCTCAATACGCAAACCAGCAACGGCGGCGCTGGATTTGGTGCGGGCACGGCCACATCGATCAATTCCGGGACCGTACAATTCGTCGTCACGCAGACCTCAGATGGCGGAAATGCCGTTACCGTCAATTCAGGAAGTGTACTGAATTTCAACGGTATCCAGACCTTTGCGATCGATGGCGGAAATGCAACGACGATCAATACAGGTTTTGTGAACGGTGGAATTGCAACGTTCACCGGGCTGAGCGGTGGGACGGGAGACGCCACCACGATCAATGCGGGTATGGTCAACGGCAATGTTGTTTCCGCCGCCAATGACATCGGCAACGCATTCTTGACAAATACCGGCACGATTAAAGGCAATGTCGCCGTTGCGACTATCGATGGCAGTGCGGCGGCGTACAACAGCGGCAAGATTTTCGGTGAAGTGCATGTTTTCGCTGGTAACGGAGGAACGGCAACATTCACCAACGCCGGATTGATCGATGCGAGTTCGTCCACCGGCGTCGCCATCGACCTCACGCAGTTCGATTCATCGACGCGGACGACGCTCAACATTATGCCAGGCTCCCGCATTGTCGGAGAAATCATTCTGAATGGCGATACGTCCGATCCATTCGCCGTCGGCACCAGGGTCAACATTCTCAGCGGCCATGACATCTCGTCCGTGCTGACATTTGGTGGCAGCGGTTGCGGATGCACGACCGGTGGCCTCACCGACACCGGCGCGGTTGTGAACGTCACAGGCGGCGCGCCTTATGTCATCAACGGAAACACCGTCGCAATTCTCGACCCGACGTCCTTTGCCAACGCAGATCGCAACGTGGTTGATGTTACGCGCACCATCACCTCGCTGGTCACAAGCCGCCTGACCAATCCAGCGCCGATCGGTGGCAGTGGATCGGCGGCTATCGGCTTCGCTCTGTCCGGCAATGTCGCGCGCGATATGGCCAACGACGCCTTCTCGGGTATTCCGGTGCTGGCTTATGCCAGCAACGACCGCCTGCTGCTCAGCAATCCGAGCTTCACCGCGGCCGACGGCACCAGCGTCTGGGCGCAGGGTTTCGGCGGCCAGCGCATTCAACAGACGGATGCGCCGACGCTGCGGTCGGTCAGCAACTTCTATGGCGGCGTGCTCGGCCTCGACAAGACGGTGCAGCCCGGCTTGCGTCTTGGCGGGTTCATCGGCGGCGGAGCGATCGACTCCAAAATTGATCTGAATTCCGGCGACACCAAAAGCGACATCTTTTTCGGTGGTCTCTACGGCCGCTATGCGATGGGCCGCGTGTTCCTGGATTTCTCGTTGCTTGGTGGTTACAGCAGCAACGATGTGAAGCGCACGATCGCGAATAATCTGGTGCCCGGCGGACTTGAATACGCCGCGGGCAAATACAATGGCTGGTTCATCAGTCCGGAAATCGCCTACGGCCTCAAGCAATCCCTCGGCTATAACCTGACACTGACACCGTCTGCGCGTGTGCGCTATCTCGCTGCCGGTTTCGGCGGTTATCAGGAAAGCGGGTCGAGCACGAATTTAACGGTGGCTTCGCGCACGTCGCACAATTTCGAGGAGCGCGGCGAACTAAAGCTCACGCACACGACGAATGCGACACCAACCGAGCAGCTTCAGGTGAGCGGCACCGCGGGCCTGATCGCCTTGCAGCGCGTGGGTGACAGCAACGTCAACACCATCCTGCTTGGACAGAGCCTCGCGTTCGCAACGACGGGCAAGGGCAGCATCGTCGGCTTCTATGCAGGGGCGGGCTTCGACTGGCGTAACGCTACCGGCGTTTCGGTATTTGGCGCCGCCGAGTTCACCGCGATGTCCGACCAAAGCCAGACCATCACCGGCCGTGGCGGTGTGAAAGTTTCGTTCTAGGCGCGCCGCTCTCCGGTTCACTCAGCATCGATACAAAGACAAACGGCGATGCTATGCATCGCCGTTTTCGAAATCAGATGCTGTTCAAACTTACGGGCAGGGGTAGCGGTTGCCGTCATAGTTCAGGTACGTGCCTGATGCGGGATCGTAGGATCGGTAGCGCCGCATGCAGTAGGCTTCAGCATCGCCGCCGCCGTAGCCTGGCGCGACCACCACCGGGGCGGGCGCGGGATAATATGCGGGTCCACCATAGCCGTAACCGTAGCCATATCCCGGACCGTAATATGGATTTGCGCCAGCCGCGATTGCGCCGCCGATAAGTGCGCCGGCGGCAAGTCCGATGCCGAGGCCAGCACCGCCGCCGCGATAGTATCCGCGCCGCCGCCACTGAACCTGAGTAACCAGCGAATTGTCGGCGCCCGCATGAGCAGCCGCAAGAGGCTGGCTCGGCGCCAGCGGGGCAGCATGGCCGGATGACATCGCAGCCATCGGAAGCGCCAGCGCAACGGCTGCGATCGCGCATCCATTCCTAAAAGTGATCATCTTCCTCACTCCAAAGCCCGCATCGATCACTCTGCATCGGGGGCCGCGCGGAATGCGCGGCTCCATGCAGAAGAGAGCAATGTTGGTGTGGATTCAGGCGCTTCTGGGGCGGTTCCATTTACGGAACATCGCCCCAGAGGCCGGACGTCAGGTTTCGCGACCGCTTACGGGCAGGGGTAGCGGTTGCCGTCGTAGTTCAGGTAGGTGCCTGACGCCGGGTCGTAGGACCTGTAGCGCTGGGCGCAGTAAGCAGCGTCGCCCTCAGCCGCAGGAGCGGCAGCATACTGTCCGTCGTCGACGTAGGCGTCCGGCGCGTAAGCGTAGGAGTCACCATAGTAGTACGGGTCGTTGTAGTAATACGACGAGCCCAACGCGCCGAGCGCCAAGCCTGCGCCGAAGCCGTACCCCGGACCACGCCAGTGCCTGCGTCCGTTCCAATACCGATTTCCGTTCCACTGTCCGCCGCCGCCGAGTTGGGCGACGGGACGACCGGAGATCGCGCGATTTCCGAATACGGTTGAAGGCGGACCCGAGAAACGAACGCCGCTATTGCCGACAGCCGGACCCCCGCTGAAACTGGGTCGCGCCACGCCTGCGCCACCAAAACTTGGACGCGCTGCGAAGCCGCCGCCACGGAAACCACCACCTCCACCTCCGCCGCGGAACGCAGCGCCACCGCCACCTCCGCCGCGCGAGAATCCTCCGCCGCCGCCGTGTCCTCCCGGCCGCGCATCTGCGGTCGTTGCGAGGAGAACAGGTGCAACTGCCAGAAGTGCGGCAGCGCCGATTACCTTGAGATTGATCATGTGTTCGAACTCCGGGTGAACTCCACGAGAGAACGGAAGCAAACGTGAGATGTTCCGTGCTTTCCAAAGTTTGAGTTCACGTTCGCACGAGCTAACCCAATGCAGCATGAATGGATTGCGACCAAACGGTGTTGCCGGTCATCCCACGCGGTGATGCGATACCATCGTGTGAGGCGATAGCGGCGCTTGATCTGGTTCGTTGCGTGACACGAACTCCTGGCGCTGGCGCGGCAATGCGCCGGGATACTCTTCCTGCAAGTAGGCGATCAGTTTCTCGCGCACCTCACAGCGCAGACCCCACGCCGCAGGGGCGCTTCGCGCGCTCAGCAATGCACGCAGCTCGACCGTGTGATCCTTGGTGGCGTCGCTGACCTGAAGCACTACGACGCGGCCGTCCCAAAGGGGAGAGGCGCGCGCCACCTCCATCAGTTTTTCGCGAAGCTTTTCCACCGGCACGGTGTAATCGACATACAGGAACACGGAGCCGATCAGCGCGGAGGTTTCGCGAGTCCAGTTCTGGAATGGCTTTTCGATGAAGTAACTCAGCGGCACCACCATCCGCCGCCAGTCCCAAAGTTTGATGACGACATAGGTGGTGGTGATTTCTTCGATGGTGCCGTACTCGCCTTCGAGGAAGACAACGTCGTCAAGCCGGATCGGTTGAGCCACCGCGATCTGGACGCCCGCGATCAGGTTCGCGAGCAAGGGGCGCGCGGCAATACCGATTGCGAGACCGGCGACGCCCGCCGAGGCGAACAGACTGACGCCGTATTGCCTGACCTGCTCGAAACTCATCATCGCGGCCGCGACCGTCATGATGACGATCATGGTGTCGGCTGCCCTCTTCAGGATGCCGACTTGCGTGACGTGCTTGCGCGCGAGCAGGTTATCCTCGGCATCGAGGCTGAAGCGCCGCAGATAGATCTGCGATCCGATTTGAGCCGCGATAAGAGCGGTCCATCCCAGCAACGCGATGAAAGCGACATTGAGGATATTGCCGAACACTGTCGCGGCGCGATCGCCGATGGGAGCGACTCTGACCACGAGCGAGAGCGCCAGGACGATCAACGCCAGCCGAAGCGGTCCCTTGCTGCGGGTGAGCAACGACCGGGTCTTGGGATGACGTACGCCGAGCGTGTTTCTGATCGCATGAACGATCACTGCGTTGGCGATCAGCGCGACGAGAACTCCGCCAATGACGAGCACCGACGCTGTCAGCCAGTCCGGCAGGAGCCAGAGCGTGTTCAGAATCTCGGCATAACTGTATTTGATGACGTCGAGCATCGTCAGAATTCCAGCGGGGATGGTCGGTGAGGGGTGTCAACGCTGAATTCCGCCGGAGGTTCACGCAATGCATCAAGTTGCTGTTAGCGCTGGACAATTGGCGCACCGGATGGCATCAAACAGCCATCGCGCGGCCTTGCGCGCCCACTTCGGATTCTCGCCATGAAGCTGTTTTTCTTACGCTTTTTCACGTGGTGGAACGGCTCGACATTCGGCACGCAGCTCTGGACGCGGCGATTTGGCGAGGTCGTGGGGCAGGACGAGGGTGGCAACACCTACTACCGCACGCGCGGCGGCAAGATCGATCCGACACTCGGATTTGAGCGCCGGTGGGTGATCTACAACGGCTATGCTGAAGCGACACGCGTGCCACCTGCGTGGCACGGATGGCTGCACCACACCGTTGACACGCCGCCGACCGAGATCGATTACAAACCGCGCGAGTGGGAAAAGCCGCACCGCCCCAACATGACCGGTACGCCAGCCGCCTACCGTCCGTCGGGTTCGACGCTCGCTGCCGGTCGCCGGCCGAAGGCCACCGGCGATTATCAATCCTGGACCCCGGGACAGTAACGGCAGGCAAACCGCCCAGGTTGCCAGGCTGCGTGAATTGCCCGCCCTTTCCCCGCCGTATTCGGCGTGTTAACCGATAATCTGCGCGCGGCCCATTTTCTGTAGAATGGCGCGGACACGATTCGGTTGAATCGGATATTGGGGCCGGATCAGTTTATGATCTCGAATGTGATCATTCCGACAGGTGTGGAGCACGATGTTTTCCGCAAATCGCTTCGCACCTTGCGACACCGTGCTCCTGTGAAGCTGCGCAAGATGTTCCGAACCATCACCACTCTTTCCTTTGCGGCGTTGAGCGCCGCCTTGCTGCTGCTGCCGGCGACGCCGGTCCATGCGCAGATCGGCAACATCTTTTCCGACAGACCGCGTCCGCCCGCCAACGTGCAGCAGCGCGGTGAGCCCGTTCAGGAGCCTGAAGAGGAGGAGGTGCCTGATCTTCCTCCGCAGGGCCGTCTGCTGCCGACACCCAATCGTCCGCTGCCGGGACAAGGCGTGCCGCCGCCCGGCAATGTTCAGACCCAGCCGCTGCCACCACCTCCGGGCACGGCAGCCGCTCCAAACCAGCCCGCTGTGCCCGGACAGGGCACGCCCAACAATGCCGCAGCTAATCCTTTGCCGGGCCTGCCGCCGGGGCAGAAGCAACCGCGCAGCGCGCCGCCGACGGCCGCGACGTTGCAGCCGGGCGATGAGGTCGTGACCGAGCCGCCGGCGCAGAAGATCATAAACAAGCAGGCGGTTTTCGCAGGCCTCGACAAGATCACCGGCCGTATCATCAAGTTCGATGCCGACATCGGTGAGACCGTTCAGTTCGGTGCTCTGCGCGTCAAGCCGCAAGCTTGTTACACGCGGCCATCGACAGAAGCGGCCAACACCGACGCCTTTGTCGAGGTCGATGAAATCACCTTGCAGGGCGAAGTGAAGCGGATTTTCTCCGGCTGGATGTTCGCAGCCAGCCCGGGTCTGCACGGCGTCGAGCACCCGATTTACGATATCTGGCTGACCGACTGCAAAGGTCCGTCCGCAACGGTGGCTCAGCAGGAAGCGCCGAAAGCCGCGCCAGCTCCGCCGCCTCAGCAGCAGCCCAAGCGGCCACCGGCGCCCAAGCAGCCCGCGGTGCAGCGGCCACTGCCGCCGCCAAATCCATTCCCGCCATTCCGGCAGTAATTGCTCAGGCTTGGGTCAGGCACGCCAGCGCTTCGGCGCCAGTGACCGGCCGGCTTGCAGGAAGCGCGAAGAAGTCGGCCTGTCCCGTGACCGCATCATCGAGCATGGTGCGGTATCTGCGCCGCGGCACCTCCACCGCGCCGAAGGTGCGCAGATGATCCGTCACGAATTGCGTATCGAGCAACACAAAGCCGCCCGCGATCAGACGCGCGACGAGGTGGACCAGCGCCACCTTCGAGGCATCGCGCTCGATATGGAACATGCTCTCTCCGAAGAATGCGCGGCCGAGGCTAACGCCGTAGAGCCCTCCCACCAGCCGATCGCCTTGCCAGGCTTCGACGCTGTGGCAATGCCCGATCTCGTGCAGCGACGTATAGAGATCGCGGATGCGGCCATTGATCCAGGTATCATCACGGCCCGGCTGAGGCGCGGCGCATCCGGCGATGGTCTGCTTGAAAGCCGTGTTGACGGTGACGCGGAAGGCGTCGGATCGAACCGTGCGCGCGAGACGCGATGTGACGCGGAAACCGTCGAGCGGAATGATGCCGCGTTTCTCAGGTTCGACCCAGAAAATGGTGGGGTCGTCGACGCTCTCGGACATCGGGAAGATGCCGCAGGCATACGCGCGCAGCAAAACACTCGGCGTAATTTCGGACGATGCGGCGTCGCGCGAACTCATGCGCAATCGTAACAGATTGTGCGGCCTTCGGCGACCGTCAAGCCGTGCTGGCAAACTGCCTGATTTGCGGCTGTGCGGCGCTCTTCAGCCGCAACACGATACGTGTTCCAGCGTGGGATGGATCACGTTCTGCCTTGGTTTCGAGTTTTTGCGCCATGGCGCTCACGATACGCTGGCCCATGCCGGTGGAGCGGGGATCCTGCTTGACCTGCAAGCCGACGCCGTCGTCGGAAATCGACAGTTCGAGGCCTCCGTTGCATGACCGCAGTTCGACGTGAATGGGGCCAGCACCGTCTGGATAGGCATATTTGACGGCGTTCATGACCAGTTCGTTGACGATGATGCCGATCGCGACGGCGCGATCAGGGTCGATCTCGACGGGCTCGGCTTTCAGCGTCAGCCGCGACATCCGGTTGCCTTCGGTAGAGCGGCGCAAATCCTCCAGCAAGGCCTCGAGGTACTGGTTCAGCATGACCGTCTTCAGGTCCTGCGATGTATAGAGGCGGCGATGAACCTGCGCGACCGCGGCGACGCGGCCCATGGCATTGGTCAATGCGGCCTTGACGTCGTCGTCTGAGCTTGAATTCGCCTGAAGATGCAGCAGTGAAGCGATGATCTGCAAGCTGTTGCCGACGCGGTGGTTCACTTCGCGCAGCAGGACCTCGCGCTCCGCGGCGAGCGCAGCGTAACGGTCACGCGAGGCGTGAACTTCTGCTTCTGCATCGTCGCGTGCCTTGCGCACCAGCGCCTGTTCGATGGCGCCCTTTGCAGCGACGTCGAGCAGGGCGAGAAACTCTCCCTGCGTATCCTTGACCAGATAGTCGGCAGAGCCCGCCTTCAAGGCGGTGACTGCGATCTTGCTGTCCTGCGACGCGGTCACGAAAATGACCGGCGGCGCATCGGGGATCTTCTGGATTTCGGCAAGCGTCTCCAGACCGTCGAGACCGGGCATGTGCTGATCGAGCGCCACCACATCGACCCCGCCTTGCTTGATACGCGCAAGGCCGCTCGCGCCGTCAGCCGCGTGCTCGACGGCAAAACCCTGCCGCTTCAGCCCGCGCTCGACCAGCCGCGCAAGATCGGCATCGTCGTCAATGTACAAAAGGAGAGGCGTTGCAGGTTTCATGTTTTGACAGGTGGAACCTTGATGACTGAAAAAAACAATCCCAGTTGGCGGATCGCGTTGGCAAAGCTTTCGTAATTCACGGGCTTGGTAATGTAGACGTTGCAGCCCAGCTCGTAGCAGCGTTTGATTTCGTGCTCGTCGTCCGTGGTTGTCAGTACGACAACCGGTGCGCATTTGACGTGACTGTTTTCTTTGATCCGCTTGAGGATCTCGATCCCGGTCATGTCGGGCAGATTCAAGTCGAGCAGGATCAGAAGCGCCTGATCCCTATGATCGACGCCTGAGCCGTCCTTGCCGAACAGGTACTTCACCGCATCTGTACCGTTGGTGAACGGCAAGATCTCATTGTTGACACCGGAGCGCCGGATATTGCGCTCAATCAGGCGGGCATGGCCCTCGTCATCTTCGATCATGATGATCTTAACTGGCAAACTCATTCTTCTTTTCCTTGGGTTCCGAAATTCCACTGCGCAGGCAATGTAACCGTGAAAGTACTGCCCTTGTGAAGTTCTGAGGAGACGTTGATGGTGCCACCCATGCGGCGTACCAACGCACGGACGTGGGCGAGACCGATGCCCTGTCCCGGACGATCCTGAAGACCAGCCCGGCGGAACAGGTCGAATATCCTTTGGTGATCTTTCGGATCGATACCACGTCCGTTGTCAGTGATTTCGAAGATCACAAAACCGAGCTTGGGGCGGCCCTTGATCAGGATGTCGCCCGGCACGCCCGGCTTGAGGTATTTGAGAGCATTATCAACGAGGTTGGAGAAGATTTGTTCCAATGCGAGGCGATCGCTGACAATATTCGGCAGCGGCTCGACGCGGATTTGCGCATTGGCCTCAGACGCTTGATGCGCCACGGACGAGATGATTGTCTCGATCAGTTCTCTGGTGTCGATTTCTACAGGGCGAAAATCGCGCCGACCTTCGCGTGTCAGATTGAGTATAGCGGAGATCAGACGATCCATCTTGCCGATCGACGACTTGATGAAGCCAAGTGCTTCCGAAAAGTCCTGCGATAGTTGCTTGTCTTCCGCCTGAAGCTCCGGGGAGACGCCCGGATCCAGGTCATTGATAGCTTCGGGAATTGCGGGCGCTGCTGCGGCGGCGCGGCTGTACTTCGCGATGCGGGTGAAGATGTCGTTGCGCAACTCTTCGAGCTCGCTTGTGAACCCCATAATATTCACAAGCGGCGAGCGCAGGTCGTGGCTTACTATGTAGGCAAAGCGCTGGATTTCTTCATTCGCTTCGCGAAGATCAGCGGTGCGTGTTTCAACAGTCGCTTCGAGGTTGAGATTGTTGTCGCGCAGTTGCCGTTCGGCTTCGTCGCGCGCACGCGTTGATCGCCGCACAAGAAACAGTGAAGCGCCAGCCAAAAGGAGCACCAGGCCTGAACCGGCTGTTGTGACAACCGCTGCGAGAGTCTGGCTGCGGTCGGCTGCGGCGGTTCGTGCCTGGAAAAGACGGTCTTCCTCCGCGCGCATGGCTGTGGCGATCTCAGTGATGCGCTGAACGGCAGTGCCACTACCGTCGCGCAACATTGCCACGCCGCCGGGAATGTCGTTCCTTTTCACGAAGTCAACAGCTTTGGTGAATTCCGCGAGACGCAATTCGATGAATTCGCGGAATTGCTTGCTGTTCTCGATCTGAACCGGGCTGTCGCTGATCTGTCTTATGAGCGTGTCGACGCCCGGCAAGATGCGTTGGATTGCAGTCTCGTGCTCCGCCAGAAATTTGGGTTGCGACGTGAGGAGGTAACCTCGGGCAGCGCTTTCTGCGCGCCTGATATCCAGCAGGACGGTCGATATCTGATTTTCGACTTCGACGGTGTGAACCACCCAGCGGCTGTCGTCGCGCGCCTTGTTCACCAGAACGATGGAAATGACGCTGATCGCGACCAGCACCAGAAAGCCCGCTGATAGCAAGGCAATCTGCCAGAGCGTACGCCGGCGGGCCTTATCCCGTGTCACGTCCGCCCTGCGATGTTGCCGGAATAAATAAATCGCTGAAAATTCAAATTGCTACCCCTGAAGCCTACCCATAGCTTACGTGCGCGATAACGCGCAAATACGAATTTAGTTCCATTTCTGGAACCAGCCCGTCGGGGAAATGGTAGCTCAGGATGACTTGGTGTCGCCGGCGGCCAGGTAATGCTCGAGCCAGTGGATATGGTAGTCGCCGTCGATAATGCTGGGCTCACGCACCAGTCCGCGGAACAGCGGCAGGGTGGTTTCGACGCCGTCCACCACCATCTCGTCCAGAGCGCGTCGCAAGCGCATCAGGCACTCGCCGCGGGTCTTGCCGTGAACGATAAGCTTGCCGACCAGCGAGTCGTAGTAGGGCGGAATGACATAGCCCTGATACACGGCTGAATCGATCCGCACCCCCAGCCCGCCGGGCGGATGGTACTGCAGGATCTTGCCGGGCGAGGGCCGGAAGGACACCGGGTTCTCGGCGTTGACGCGGCACTCGATCGCGTGACCGTTGATGACGATATCTTCCTGCGCGCAGGGCAAATCGCCGCCAGCGGCGACGCGGATTTGTTCGATGACCAGATCGATTCCGGTGATCATCTCGGTCACGGGATGTTCGACCTGAATACGCGTGTTCATTTCGATAAAATAGAACTCGCCATCCTCGTAGAGGAATTCGATGGTGCCGACGCCGAGATACTGCATCTCGCGCATCGCCTTGGCACAGGTCTCGCCAATTTTCGCGCGCGCGGCTGCATTCAGAATCGGCGAGGGACCTTCCTCCCACACCTTCTGGTGGCGGCGTTGTAGCGAACAGTCACGCTCGCCGAGATGGATCGCACCGCCGCGGCCGTCGCCGAGGATCTGGATTTCGATGTGGCGAGGCTTGCCGAGATACTTTTCAAGATAGACCGAGCCGTCGCCGAACGCCGCCTTGGCTTCGTTGCTGGCAGTGGAGAGGGCCAGCAGGAGATCAGCTTCAGTCGGCGCAACCTTCATGCCGCGGCCGCCGCCGCCCGCTGCCGCCTTCACCAGGACCGGAAAGCCGATCTGCTTGGCGATGGCCATGGCGTCGTCGCCGGGGCCAATGCCGCCGTCGGAGCCGGGCACCACAGGAATGCCGAGGCGCTTGGCGGTCTTCTTGGCTTCGATCTTGTCGCCCATCAGACGGATGTGCTCCGCCTTCGGCCCGATGAAATGCAGATTGTGGTCGGCGAGAATTTCGGCGAACCGCGCATTCTCCGAGAGGAAACCGTAGCCGGGATGGACCGCGTCAGCGCCGGTGATCTCACACGCGGCAAGCAACGCCGGTATGTTCAGATAGCTGTCCTTCGCGGGCGGCGGTCCGATGCAGACGCTTTCATCCGCAAGGCGGACATGCATGGCGTTCGCATCGGCGGTGGAGTGAACCGCAACGGTCGCGATGCCGAGTTCCTTGCATGCGCGCAACACGCGCAATGCAATCTCGCCGCGATTGGCAATCAGGATCTTGTCGAACATCGTGCCTGCCTTCTCCCGTCATCCTGAGGCGCGAGCACTTGCGAGCCTCGAAGGGTGACGGCGCCGCATCCTTCGAGGCTCGGGCCTTGCCCTCGCACCTCAGGACGACGGCGCGTTTCTATTCAATAATGACGAGCGGCTCGCCGAACTCGACCGGCTGGCCGTCTTCGACGAGGATTTGCGTAACGGTGCCTGCGCGCGTCGATGGGATCTGGTTCATCGTCTTCATCGCTTCGATGATGATCAGCGTGTCGCCGACCTTCACCTTGCTGCCGACATCGATAAACGGCTTCGCGCCGGGCTCTGAGGCACGATAGGCCGTGCCGACCATCGGCGACGGCACTGCGCCGGGGTGCTTTGAAATATCGGCGGGTGCGGCCGCAGCCGCAGCCGGCACAGGCGCGGACGTGGGGGCAGCAGCCACAGCGGCAGGCTGATAGGAGACGGGTGCCGCGATGCTGATATTGCGCGCGACCCGCAGACGCAATCCGGCACGCTCGATCTCGATTTCCGTGAGATTGGTTTCATCGAGCAGAATTGCCAGTTCGCGAATGAGTTCGCGCTCGTCGGCCGGTTTTTCCTTGGGAGCAGATGGTTCTTTCGGCGAGGAGGCCATGTGTAATCCGAAGCTTTCTTAGTAAATGACAGGCAGGCGTATCAGGCTTTCGCCTTGGCGCCGATCTTCGCGGCAAGGCCGCTGATTGCGAGGCGATAGCCATCGATTCCGAAGCCGCACAGCGTTGCCACGGCAGCCGATGCGACGAAGGAATGGTGACGAAAGCTCTCGCGCGCGTAGATGTTGGAGACGTGGACTTCGACCGTTGGAAGTTTGACAGCAACCAGCGCGTCATGGAGCGCGATCGATGTGTGCGAGTATCCGCCGGCGTTGATGATGATGCCGGCCGCTTTCTTCGCGCCGGCTTCGTGAATGAAATCGATCAGCTCGCCTTCGCGGTTCGACTGGCGGCAGTCGGCCGTCAGGCCATAGCCGGCAGCGCTGTCGTGGCAGAGTTTCTCCACATCAGCGAGCGTGTGATGGCCATAGGTCTCCGGCTCGCGGGTGCCGAGCAGATTGAGGTTCGGCCCGTTGAGCACGTAAATCGTCTTTGCCATCCGAAAATCAAATCCAGCAATGTCGGCGGAATAATGCGGGTGCGCGCAGCTTCGGGCGGTTTATAGGCAACATGGAGCCGGGAGGGAAGCCTGATCGGCTTCGCCATCCCCCGCCAAATCATTCAGAAATTACCTGAAAAGCCCCGTAAAAGGCCTTGGAATCGTTGGTTAACCAATCTTAACGGATCTTCCAGGAGAACTGCTCGGCCGGTGCCAGGCCTAGCAGGTCGCCTTTCCGCAGCGGGCTTCGGATATCTTCTTGGCGAGCCCGGCCGCGCCGACCGCGCCAACCACGACGTCCTTTCCGATCACATAGCTGGGCGTGCCGTTCAGGCCCATTTCCTCGGCGAGCTTGAAGTTCTCGTTGAGGGTGGCGTTAACCTCGGGGCTGGCCATGTCCTTCTCGAGCTTGGCCATATCAAGACCAGCTTCCTTCGCCGCCGCCATGGCGCGGGCCTTGTCTGCCTGTCCGCGCCCGTTCAGCAGCTTCTGATGGAAGTCGAGATACTTCTTCCCGCTCGGGTCCTGCATGCGGACCGCGACAGCGACCTGAGCCGCTTCCACCGAGCTCGGTCCAAGAACTGGGAATTCCTTCAGTACGACCCGCAGCTTCGAGTCCGACTTCATCAGGGTGAGCATGTCGGCCATCGCGTGTTTACAATAGCCGCAGTTGTAATCGAAGAACTCGACGAAATTCACGTCGCCGTCCCGGTTACCGACAACGACACCGCGCGGCGAGTTGAAGATCACCTCTGCATTTTTCTGGACAGCGGCGCGGTGCTTTTCCGATTCTGCGGCCGCTTGCCGCTTCTGCAGCTCTGCGGACATTTCCTCGAGCAGTTCGGGATTGGCGATGAGGTAATCCTTGATGATCTTCTGAATCTCGCTCTTCTGCGTGTCGTTGAACGACTGGGCATGCGACACGGCGGGCAGACCCAGCACAAGTGCAAAGGCGAGGGGGGCAAGAGAGCGGAGCGAGAGCATGGATATTCCTTCGGGCTGTGTGCAGCGATGCTACGCCGGGTTTAATTCTTTATCGGCTTCGTATTAACGATGTCGTCGGCCTTGACCCAACCTGGTGTGCCGATCGCAAATCTTGTCTTCGCGCGAGAGGCAAGGTCCCGCGCCGTTTTCTGGTCTCCGCGCAGATAGGCTGCCTGGGCCGAGGCGAGATCGGCTTCCGCATAGTCCCCCTTGCGGCCGTATGCCATCGCAAGCTGCGTGTATCCGAGCGCCGCTTCCGGTTCCCGGGAGAGTGCCGTGCGCAGAATCTTGATGGCCTCCTCAGCGTAGGCCCTATTGTCCGATGCCACCAAGGACTGGCCAAGTAACATCTCGATGAGTGGCGCATTGTTGGACAGTTGAACAGCTCTGCGAAGCGGAGCGATGGCCTCGTTGGGCTTGGCTCCTTCAAGCAGCGCCTGACCCTTCAATTCGTAAAAATAAGGGTTATTGGGCTGGACCTTGATCAGGGCATCAATCTGGGAGAGGGCGCTGCGCAGATCGCCGTGACGATAGGTTGCGATGGCGCGGGCGTAGCGGGCGGGCAGGCTGTCGTTCGAAGGCGGATACCGGCGGTACACCGTGTCCGAGCGCTCCATGAACCCGGACACTTTTGCCCGCATCATGTCGTGACGAAGCTGCAAGGCAGCGTCGTCCTTCTTGTCCCAGTAGGGGCTCGATTTCGCCAGTTCCTCAAGCGCCCTGACGCGTTCAGCCGGCATCGGATGCGACTGATTGTACGGATCGGCGCCGCGGGACGAGTACAGCCCCTGTTCGGAGAACCGCTTGAACGTCTCGTACATTCCCTTGGACGACTGGCCGGTGGCGTTGAGGAATTTCACGCCGGCCTTGTCCGCGTTTTCTTCCTGCTGCCTCTGGTAGGAGAGCATGGTGCGCATGATCGCGGCTTGAGGTGCCGCAACCGCAGCGGCGCCTGCACTTCCGGCTCCTGCACGCGCCCCTGCAACGGCCGCGCCCAGGCCCAGCAGCATGGCGATGATCATCTGGGTCTGGGCGCGGGAAACCTGTTCGCGCAGCTTTGAGAGATGCCCGCCGGCAAGGTGTCCCGTTTCGTGGGCGAGCACGCCGATGATCTGGTTGGGTGTTTCAGATTCTCGCAATGCCCCGTAGTTCACGAAAATGCGGCGTCCGTCCGCGACGAAGGCGTTGAACGTCGGATCGTTGATGATGACGACCTGAATGTTCTGCTTCTCGAGACCGGCGACCCGCAGGATCGGCCGCGTATAGTCGCGTAGAAGTTGCTCGGTTTCGGCATCGCGCAGGAGGGGTGGGCCGCCCTGCTGTGCATGCGCCGGCCACGAGCCGACGAGCAGCGCCGCAGCAGTGACGATCGCCGTCGCACGCCGTGCGAATGACTTTCCGGGCAGCCCTGCGCGAACGCGGGAGGCTTCGGATGGCGGGGTCAAGAGGGCATCTGTCATGGCTTGGTCAGCGAGCTTGGCAATGGAGCGGAGGCCTGTAGGGTGCTAAAATCACGGTCTAACAAGACGCCGAATGCGGCGGTACAACGGCACATTGCCGCATGCTTTCCTTGCATGCCGCGGTTCCAGGGAATAGCAGATTTCATGCTCGATGTGACGCTCACAGACAAGGCAAAAGGCCTTTTAACGCCCTCCACCCGCGGCAATGTTCCGCCGTTCATGGTGATGGATGTGATGGCGGCTGCCGCCAGGATCGAGGCCCAGGGCGGTCACGTGATTCACATGGAGGTGGGGCAGCCTGCTGCTCCCGCGCCGCAGACGGCCATCGCCGCCGCGCGCGCCGCGCTCGATATAGGCAAGATCGATTATACGGCTGCGATCGGCATTCCATCGCTGCGTCAGCGGATTTCGCGCCATTATCGAGAAACCTACGGACAGGATGTCAATCCTGCGCGCATTGTCATTACTACAGGCTCCTCGGGCGCTTTTGTTCTCGCGTTCCTGTCAGCGTTTGAGCCCGGCGACCGTGTTGCAATCGCGTCCCCGGGTTATCCGCCGTATCGTCATATTCTGCGCGCGCTCGGATGTGAGCCCGTCCTGATTGAAACCACCAGCGCCACACGGCATGCACTGACAGGCGAGATGCTGCTTGAGGCTCATCGGAAGACGCCGCTCAAGGGCGTACTGGTCGCCAGTCCTGCGAATCCGACCGGCACCATGATGACGCGCGAGGCGATGGCGGATCTGATCGCCGCCGCGGATAGCGCGGGTATTCGCTTTATCTCGGATGAGATCTATCACGGGCTCGACTACGCGTTTCCGGCGGTGACGGCCGCCGAGCTTTCGTCCGAGGCGATCATCATCAATTCGTTTTCGAAGTACTTCTGCATGACCGGCTGGCGCGTGGGCTGGATCGTCGTTCCGGAGGCGCTGGTGCGCTCGGTCGAGACGTTGCAGCAGAACCTGTCGATTTCCGTGCCGACCCTGTCGCAGATCGCGGCAGAAGCCGCATTCGACGGATGTGCCGAAATGGATGTCATCAAGCACGGCTATGAGGAGAATCGGCGCATCCTGATCGAAGGGCTGCCGAAAGTCGGGCTGACGGAATTCCTGCCTGTGGATGGCGCGTTCTATCTTTATGCGGATGTCTCCAAGTTCAACGCCGACAGCTTCGAGTTCGCCAAGACCATGTTGCAGCAGGCGCATGTCGCGGCGACGCCCGGTGTGGACTTCGACCCATTCCACGGAAAGTCTTTCGTGCGTTTTTCCTACTCGCGCTCGACGCAGGAAATCACCGAAGCGGTGGCGCGCATCACGCGCTGGCTCACCAAAGGCTGATTGCAGATTTCGAGGGCCCAAACGCAAACCGCCCGCTGTGAAGCGGGCGGTTTATTCGTGACCAGTACTCGGATGTTACTCGCCGCGGCGCGACCACCAGCCCGCACGGCGCGGCTGGGCGGTCTCGGTCTGCGGCTGTGGAGAAGACTCTGGTTCAGTTGGAGTTTGTGTCTGAACCGGAGTGGGCTGAGAGTCCTGTTTCGGCGCCTCACCGAAGAAGAAGCTGACCTTCTCGCGAACAGTCGAGCGCTTGCGCGGAGCTTCGGTCTCTTCCGGGGTTGAGATGTGATGCGTCACTGGTTCCGGCTGCGGAGCCGGAGCGGGATGTTCCTCGCGGACCGGCTCCGCCGGCGCTGCCAGATCGGCTACCGCTTCGGCGGATTCGGACTCGGGCGGCGTTCCCAAATCGTCGGCAATCGTCGAAACGATTCCCTCGCCGGGTTGACCGCCTTCTGCTCCGCTCAGGTCGTTACCACCACGCCGGCGACGGCCGCCGCGGCGCCCACGGCGGCGCGGACGGCGTTCGCCATTCGCGTTCTGCTCGGCGCGCGGTTCGCCATTCTGATCGTCCTGCTCGTCGTCACCTTCATCGCCTTCATCGCTGGCGGTGTCGTCTTGTAACGCGATGGCGGGTGCGTCGCCCCGATCGGCTGCCTGTACTCCCTCACGCGCTTCTCCGCCACGGCCACGCCTGCGGCGCCGGCGCTTGCGGCGCGGGCCTTCTTCGCCTTCCGCGACAGGAACTGCGTCGGCGGATTGCGTCTCGGCATTGTCCTCGTCGTCGCCTTCGAACTCCATTTCGGCTTCGAATGTTTCGTCATCCTCGTAGTCGTAGGTGTCCTCGATCGGAGCCGGGGATGCCGCAAGCTGCGCTGCAAGGATGGCCTTGGCGGCTTCGAGGGTATGAACGGCTTCGCCGCGGTCGATCACGTAGGACTGCTGCCCGCTGATCGTCGCATCGGCGATGACCGCCAGCGTGACCTTGAAGCTGCTTTCGAGATCGCGCAGGTGACCGCGCTTGTGGTTGAGCACATAGAGCGCAACGTCGGTGCGCGTGCGCACCGTCAGATTGTGCGTCGGTCCCTTCATCAGGGTTTCTTCGAGGCCGCGCAGCAGTTGTAGCGCGACGGACGAGACCGAGCGGACGTGACCGGAGCCGCCGCAATGCGGGCACGGCTCGGTGGAGCTTTCGAGCACGCTGGCGCGGATACGCTGGCGCGACATCTCGAGCAGGCCGAAATGCGAGATGCGTCCCACCTGGATGCGGGCGCGATCCTGCCGCAGGCAGTCGCTGAGTTTCCGCTCGACCGCACGGTTGTTGCGCTTCTCATCCATGTCGATGAAGTCGATCACAATGAGACCCGCAAGATCGCGCAGCCGCAACTGGCGCGCGACTTCCTCGGCGGCTTCGAGATTGGTCTTGAGCGCTGTATCCTCGATGTGGTGCTCGCGGGTCGAACGCCCCGAGTTGACGTCGATCGAGACCAGCGCTTCGGTCTGGTTGATGACGATGTAACCGCCGGACCTCAGCGTTACCGTAGGCGAGAACATCGCGTCCAGCTGGCTCTCCACGCCCATGCGCGAGAACAGCGGCTGGCCGTCGCGGTACTGCTTCACCGCGCGAACGTTGCTCGGCATCAGCATCTTCATGAAATCGCGGGCTTCGTTGAAACCGGCTTCACCGGCAACGAGGACTTCGTCGATTTCCTTGTTGTAGAGGTCGCGCAGCGAACGCTTGATCAGCGAGCCTTCCTCGTAAACGAGAGTAGGGGCCTGCGATTTCAGAGTGGTGTCGCGGACGGTTTCCCACATCCGGATCAGGTATTCGAAGTCGCGCTTGATCTCCGGCTTGGTGCGCGAGGCACCGGCGGTACGCAGGATGATCCCCATGCCTTCCGGCACATCGAGATCCTGCACCACGTCCTTCAGGCGCGAACGATCCTGCGCCGAGGTGATCTTGCGACTGATACCGCCGCCGCGTGCGGTGTTGGGCATCAGTACGGCATAACGGCCGGCGAGCGAGAGGTAGGTTGTCAGCGCAGCGCCCTTGTTGCCGCGCTCCTCCTTGACGACCTGAACCAGCATCACCTGGCGGCGCTTGATGACTTCCTGAATCTTGTACTGGCGGCGCGGACGGAAGGCGCGCTCAGGCACTTCTTCCAGCACGTCGTCGCCGCCAACCGACTCGACGACTTCCTCTTCGACGTCGTCACCGTCCTCGTCGTCGTCGCCATCCGCATCGTCGGCGTGGTGTTCGTCTTGATGGTCGCCGTGAGGAACGATGGGCGCATCGTGAGCCTCGTCGTGCGCATGCGATTCATGCTGATGATCGAGGTGCCCATGATCATCATGCCCGTGGTCATGGAAATGATCGTCATGTGCATGGTCATCGTGCGCAGCTACCGGCGCTGACGCTTCTTCGGATGCTGCGACTGGCGTAGCGTCATCGGCATGATGTTCCTGATGGTGATCGTCGCCGGCGGGGAGGGCAGCAACGTCATGAGCTTCACCATGCTGGTGATCATGTTCGCCATGATGTGCGTCATCATGCGGGTGGTCATGGTCGTGATGGGCATCGTCATGGCCGTAATCCGGCGCGTGGTCGCCGACCTGGGCAGCGTCCGTCAACTGCGCGGCTTCCGCCTCCGGGCTTGCGCCTTCGATAACTTCGCTCTGCACGCGCTCTCCACTGTTACGGCGTCGTGAACTCCGATGGCGGGACCGGCGGCGGTTGGAGCGGTTCTCCGATTCTTCCTCGGCCTCGCGGTGCGCGCGCTCGTCTGCCTCGATCAAGGCCTGACGATCGGCAACCGGAATCTGATAGTAATCGGGATGGATTTCGCTGAAGGCCAGAAAGCCATGGCGATTGCCGCCGTATTCGATGAAGGCGGCTTGCAGCGACGGCTCGACGCGCGTGACTTTGGCGAGATAGATGTTGCCGCGCAGTTGCTTGCGCTGGGCAGACTCGAAATCAAATTCCTCGACGCGATTGCCGCGGACCACAACCACCCGGGTCTCTTCCGGATGGGTGGCATCGATCAACATTTTGTTGGGCATTTTGGAGCTCTTGACGGCGAACGGTGCGTTCGGCGGCCAGCGCGTTGCGCGTAGCCGGGTCACGTGACGGTCCACCTGATTCGGGGGTGAGGGGAAGGCCAAAACGCCGCCCGAGGCACCGTGCCGATCGCAACGTCAGCGAAACGCGACGCGGAAAAGATTCGCGTCGTATCGATGCTGGCGTCGATGGGATTTTCTGACCAATCCCGTTCGGCAATAGAGTCTGGCGCATCAAGCGTCGGCCCGTCTAATTCAATGTGGCGGCAAAGTGCCGCCGTATCCTGCCGCCGACGTTGCCAGCGGATTCGCTGCTGGCAGTGCTAACGCGGCGCAAGACGCGCGCGCTGGCTCTCGATGGTCCGCTGCCTTGCGGCAACGGTCGCCGGTCATGAAGGTGGCCGCTCGGGCTGCTAACCGCCGCTCCGTATCAGCCGCGTGCTGCGCTGGCTGTGGAGGGTCGGAAGGTACGCTGGAACCTCTTATTGAATGTGAGGAACTGGCGCTGCACCGGGAAGCTGAACGCGACACAACCGCAAGTTTAAACCGTCAGCCCCTCCTACATACGTCGAATGGCCGTTTCTGGCAAGGGAAGCGTCACAGCGCTGCAACACACTCGGCTAATCGTCGCAGGCGTGGTAAGGGGCCGTTAACTGCGCGGTTCTATTGCGGTATGAGGTGTCCGGAGGCTGCGGATTCATTGACGAGTCACATGAATTATCGCGCATTTTGGGTTGTCGCGCAGGTGTGCGCCGTAGCATTTCTGTGCCTGCCGATTCCCCGGGCTCTCGCGGTCGAATCTCAGCCGCCGCAGCCGGTGGTTGCGGTAGCGTTTCCAGTCGCCTCCGACGTGCGCGTGGCGGGCGATGGTAAGCAGACCCGTTTCATTCTCGACCTCGACCGCAAGATCGATGCCCGGGCGTTTGTACTCGCAGATCCGTATCGCGTCGTGGTCGATATCCCGCAAGTCACCTTCAATCTTCCCCCCGGCGTGGGGAAGGAAGGGCGCGGTTTGATTCGCGCCTTTCGCTACGGCCTCGTCATGCCCGGCGGATCGCGGGTGGTTTTCGACCTGACCGGTCCGGCCAAGATTGAGAAGACCTACGTCATCGACCCGGCGAACGGGCAGCCGGCGCGCCTCGTGGTCGAACTGGCCGCTGTTGAAGGATCGGCGTTCAAGGCGTCGTCTCCGGGCGAGGACAAAGTGCAGTTACGTCCGGCAATCGTTGCCGACGCCAGCGGCGCCGCAGTTGAAACCACGGGCACAACCCGGACAGCGAAGACGACAGATTCCCGCCCGGTCATCGTTATCGACCCCGGTCATGGCGGCGTCGACAACGGCACGCAGGCGGCCACCGGCGAAAGCGAAAAGATGCTGGTGCTGGATTTCGCCAAAGCGCTGCGGGATCGAATCGAGAAAAGTGGCAAGTTCCGCGTTGTCATGACGCGCGACGACGACACCTTCGTCCCGCTCGGAGAGCGGGTGAGGATCGCCCGCTCCAATACGGCTGCGTTATTTGTTTCCATTCACGCCGATGCCTTGCCCAAGCGGGAGGGCGATGCCCAGGGCGCGACCGTCTACACGTTGTCGGAACGCGCCTCCGACGCCGAAGCTGAGAAACTCGCCGAGGCCGAGAACAAGGCCGATGCCATTGCCGGCATCAATCTGACCGAGGAACCGGCGGAGGTGGCCGACATCCTGATCGAGCTGACCCAGCGCGAGACCCGAACGTTTTCAAATCGTTTCGCCCGTACTCTCGTAAATGAGATGAAGGGTGTCGCGCGCATGCACAAGCATCCGCTGAAATCCGCAGGCTTCAAGGTCCTGAAGGCGCACGACGTTCCGTCGGTGCTGGTCGAACTCGGCTACGTGTCCAACAAGGACGATCTCCAGCATCTGGTCTCTGAAAGCTGGCGCTCCCGCACCGTCGGTTCCGTCGCCCAGGCGGTGGATGCCTTCCTCGGAAAACGCGTGGTTTCCACTGGTCCTTCGAATTAAGCCCCTTGGGGTTGAATTTGCAGGGCAATTGGTCGCCGAGGCCCTAGTTTGGCCACAGCAGCGGCTCTATAGAAATTTGGGCTGGGAAGAGACCAGAATCGATCCACGCGCGGATAGCGAATGGTATAGTTCGGTTCGGAATCCCTGAAGTGCGCCGTGATCGCGCCCAGACGCTAAGGACGGATACTGACGATGCGCTTGCTGTTGCGGTTCATGGGCTTCCTGTTCGCGGCCGGAACGATCGTGTTCCTTGTCGGCGTCGCCGCGGTTGCCGGAGCGATCTGGCACTTCTCGAAGGATCTGCCGGACTATTCCCAGTTACAGGATTACGAGCCGGCGGTGATGACTCGCGTTCACGCCGCAGACGGTTCGCTGCTCGGCGAGTATTCCAAGGAGCGCCGGCTTTATCTGCCGATCCAGGCGATTCCGAAACCCGTGATCAATGCGTTCCTCGCGGCAGAGGACAAGAATTTCTATGAGCACGGCGGCATCGACTTCACCGGCATGGCGCGCGCCGCGGTTCTCTACGCACAGAATTACGGTTCCAACCGTCGCCCGCAGGGTGCGTCCACCATCACACAGCAGGTCGCGAAGAACTTCCTTCTGACCAACGAAGTCTCGTTCAACCGCAAGATCAAGGAAGCCTTGCTGGCGATGCGCATCGAGCGCACCTACACCAAGGACAAAATCCTCGAGTTGTATCTGAACGAAATCTATCTCGGCCTCAGCGCCTACGGCATTGCTGCTGCATCGCTTGTCTATTTCGATAAGTCGGTCAACGAACTCACCATTGCGGAAGCCGCCTATCTGGCAGCGTTGCCGAAGGCGCCCTCGAGCCTGCATCCTGTACGTAACCGCGACCGCGCCATCGAGCGCCGCAACTACGTGATCGACCGGTTGGCCGAAAACGGCTGGATCAAGCAGGCCGATGCTGTTGCAGCTCGCAAGGAACCCCTTGTGGTGACGTCGCGCTCCAATGCGGCGCATATTTTCGCGGGTGAATACTTCGCCGAAGAAGTCCGCCGCGACATCTTCGAGCGTTACGGCGAGAAGAAGCTCTATGAAGGCGGCCTCTCGGTCCGAACCTCGCTCGATCCCAAGCTTCAGATCATGGCCCGCAAGGCGATGGTGGCCGGGCTGGTCAAGTTCGACGAAGCCCAGGGCTGGCGCGGCGCGCCGCACAAGATCGATCTGGGCGGCGACTGGGGCGTGAAGCTCGCGGAGGTCAAATCACTCTCCGACATTTCGCCTTGGCGGATGGCCGTAGTGCTTGAGACCAGCGACCAGTCGGCGCGGATCGGCTTTCAGCCTGGCCGCGAGCTTGGCGGCGCGATCTCCAAGACTCGCGAAACAGGATTGATCTCGCTGGAAGGTGTGAGGTGGGCGAAGGCGGCCGCCGGTCCGACGCGTTTCAAAACTCCGACCGCGGTGACACAGGTGCTTGCACCGGGCGACGCGGTCTATGTCGATCCGCTGCTGGACAAGGATGGCAACAAGGTCGAGGGACAGTACCGGCTGCGTCAGATCCCGGAAGTTTCCGGGGCGATGGTTGCTATGGATCCGTGGACCGGGCGCGTCGTGGCCATGGTCGGCGGCTTCTCGTTTGACCAGAGCCAGTTCAATCGCGCAACGCAGGCCTATCGTCAGCCGGGTTCGTCCTTCAAGCCGATCGTCTATTCGACTGCGATGGATAATGGCTACACGCCGTCGACGGTTGTGGTGGACGCACCGATTGAAATCGATCAGGGGCAGGGCGCAGGCGTGTGGCGTCCGGAAAACTATTCGACCGGAAAGTATTACGGACCGACCACGCTGCGGAACGCGCTCATCAGGTCGCTGAACACGGTGACGGTGCGCCTCGCGCAGGACGTCGGTATGCCGTTGATCGGCGAGTACGCCAAGCGCTTCGGCATCTACGACGAACTGCCGAACTATCTGTCCTACGCGCTCGGCGCCGGCGAGACGACCGTGATGCGCATGGTGACCGCCTATTCGATGTTCGCCAATGGCGGCAAGCGGGTGAAGCCGACACTGATCGATCGTATTCAGGACCGCTATGGCCACACCATCTTCAAGCACGATCAGCGCGAATGCCGCGGCTGCGATGCCGGCGATGTCTGGAAGAACCAGCCAGAACCTTCGCTGGTTGACCGCCGCGAACAGGTGCTGGATTCCATGACCGCCTACCAGATCACGTCGATGATGGAAGGTGTCGTGCAGAGCGGCACCGCGACCGTCTTGCGTGAAGTTGGCAAACCGATCGCCGGCAAGACCGGCACGACCAACGACGAGAAGGACGCCTGGTTCATCGGCTTCTCGCCCGATCTCGTGGTCGGCGTCTACATCGGCTACGACAAGCCGCGAAATCTCGGCCGAGGCGGCACCGGCGGCCACCTCGCTGCGCCGGTGGTGAAGGACTTCATGAAGCTCGCGCTGGCTGACAAGCCTGCGGTGCCCTTCAAGGTTCCTGCCGGCATCAAGCTGATCCGTGTCGATGCCAAGAGCGGCATGCGGGCAGGGCCGGGTGACAGCGGCCGGACAATCCTCGAAGCCTTCAAGCCCGGGACTGCACCACCCGACAACTACTCGGTTATCGGCGTGGCTGACGCTGACGGGCGCTCACCCGGCGTTTCGCCGGATGCGGACCGCGCCATTTTCCGGCCAGGTACCGGCGGCCTGTACTAGCGCAACGCGCGACGTTGCGCTGACAGCCGTCAGCCGCTACATCCCTCACGTCATTTGAATCGCAGCGTTGCTGCAAGCCGGAATTGTCATGCGCCCCGAAATCGAACGCCTTGTTGAAGAGATCAAGCAGTCAGTCGGGCTGCTGAGGAGGCATCTTTGACGTCGATGCTGCCACGGCACGCCTCGCCGAACTGAACGCTCTCGCCGAAGATCCCAATCTCTGGAACGACCCGCAGAAAGCCCAGAAGCTGATGCAGGAGCGGACTTCGCTCGAGAATCAGCTTACCGGCATCGGCAAGATCGAGCGCGAGCTCGAGGACCAGACTGGAATGATCGAGCTTGGCGAGTCCGAGAAGGACGAGAGCGTCGTTCTTGAAGCTGAGAGCGCGCTCAAAGCTCTGAAAAAAGACGTCGCGAAGCAGGAGCTGGAAGCTCTGTTGTCGGGTGAGGCCGACAGATTCAATACATACCTCGAAGTCCACGCCGGTGCCGGCGGCACCGAGAGCCAGGACTGGGCCTCGATGCTGCTGCGTATGTACACGCGCTGGGCTGAGAAGCATGGGTTCAAGGTCGAATACCTCGAAGAGACCGAAGGCGAAGAAGCCGGTATCAAATCCGCGACAATCCAGATCAGTGGTCACAATGCCTATGGCTGGTTAAAGACCGAGGCGGGCGTGCACCGGCTTGTGCGGATATCGCCGTTCGATTCCAACGCCCGGCGGCATACGTCATTCTCGAGTGTTGCGATTTTCCCGGTGGTCGATGACAGCATCAAGATCGACATCAAGGAATCCGATGTGCGCACCGATACGATGCGTTCAGGCGGTGCAGGCGGCCAGCATGTCAACAAGACGGAATCGGCTGTGCGTCTGACACATATTCCGACCGGCGTTGCGGTTGTCTGTCAGGCCGGCCGTTCACAGCACAAGAACAGGGCGCAGGCCTGGGACATGTTGCGCGCGCGGCTTTACGAAATCGAGCTGAAGAAGCGCGAGGAAAAAGCCGCCGCCGATCAGGCCGCCAAGACCGATATCGGCTGGGGTCATCAGATCCGGTCATACGTGTTGCAGCCGTATCAGATGGTGAAGGACCTGCGCACCGGGGTGCAGACCTCCGACACGTCCGGCGTGCTCGATGGCGATCTCGATGACTTCATGGCAGCGACGCTGGCACAGAAGGCGTTCGGTACCACGCCCGGCGCCATTGAGGACGTGGATTAGAGTCTTGCTATCGCGTTTCTTAACGCGGACCGGCGCCTACTTCGCTTGAAAACGCTCCAGACGCAGAACCGGGTTGTCGGGAAGCGGGTGGTTCTGTGCAGTGCGACCGCGTATCCCTCTGGGCCATGGCTGTCGTCCAAGAGAGACTTCCCGAAACCGAACTGCGTATGGATGAGCGCGACTGGTCGCGGCTGGTCTTCCTGTCGGTCCTCTGGGGCGGCACGTTCTTCTTCACCGGTGTGGCGCTGAAAGAATTGCCGCCGCTCACGCTGGTCTTCCTGCGTCTGTCGATTGCGGCGCTGATCCTGCTGCCGATGCTCCGGATCAACCGCATCCCTTTTCCGGTCGGTATCGCGGGATGGCGCCCTTACGCCATCATGGCGCTTATCAACAATGTGATGCCCTTTTCGCTCATCGTGATGGGGCAAACCTACATCCCGGGCGGGACGGCCTCCGTCGTGAATGCCACGACGCCGGTTTTTACCGTTCTGGTGGCGGCGGCTTTCGGAGAAGAGAAACTCATTCTGCGGCGTGTTGCCGGAGTGCTGCTCGGTCTGTGCGGCGTCGTCATCCTGAAGGGTTATGATTTCGATCTCGGCTCGCGGCAAAGCATTGGTATCGCGCTCTGCCTCGGCGCAACGATCTGCTTCGGATTTTCCGCTCTGTGGGCGACACGCAAGCTGGCCGGCTCGCCCCCGATCGGGACAGCAACGTTTCAGTTGATCTCGGCGAGCGTGATGATGCTCGTTCTGGCCGCGGTCTTCGATCGTCCCTGGCAACTGCAAGTGCCGGGACACGTGACGTGGCTGGCGGTTCTCGGCCTCGCGTCGCTCTCGACCGCGCTGGCCTTCGTCATTTTCTTCCAGATCGTCATTCGATCCGGTGCAAGCAACGTGATGTTGGTGACGCTGCTCGTTCCGGTCAGCGCGATCCTGCTCGGATACTTCATACTGGACGAGAGGATCGAAGGCCGCGAGATCATCGGCGCGCTCGTCATTGGAAGCGCGCTGCTGGTCATGGACGGAAGGGTGTTTCGGCTGTTCAGTCGCTCAGGAGTTGGAACTTAACCCTGGCTGAGGCGAACGCCGGCGCGGAGGAACTTCTGCGGGTCCACGGCATCGCCATCGATCCGCGTTTCATAGTGCAGGTGAGGGCCGGTCGAGCGGCCTGTCGAGCCGACTTCGCCAATCACCTGACCGATGGTGACTTGCTGGCCAATCTTGACGTTGATGGCCGACAGATGCCCGTAGCGCGTCGACAGGCCGTTGCCGTGATCGATCTCCACCAAGCGGCCATAGCCGCCGCTCCATCCGGCATTGATGACCTTGCCGTGGGCAGTTGCGCGAACCGGATCGCCGGTAGAGGCGCGAAAATCCAGCCCACTGTGCATCGCGGGGCGGCCAAGGAAGGGATCGCTGCGCACGCCGAAACCGGAGGAGAATTCGACATTGCCGACGACCGGCTTGCGGTACGGCACAAGCGACAGGGTGCGTGTGAGTTTGTCGACCTGTGCACGGCTTAGATTGATCCGGTACAACTGGCGGTCGAACGTGCTGGCATCGGGCGATGGCCTGGTGACCGGTATGAACGGCCCGCCCACGCCGCCCTTGGGCGTCGCGGCTTCGAGCTGCGCCATATCAAGACCGAGGTCCGTAATCACACTGCGCATCCGGCGCATACGCGACTCATAACTCTCTTCGACCGAATTGAGTGCGGCGGTCTGGCGGCCTTCGACCTTGTCGAGCGCGCTTTGCAGGTTGGTCAGGACGCTGTCGACACCACTGGCCTTTGCGAATTCCGTGCGCGGGCGAGCGGCCGGAGGCGTGCGGGATTCAAGCCGCGCTTCGCGGTCGGGCGGTGTCACGAAGATCACGGTGTCGTTGATCGGTGATGGTTTCGGCACGCCTGTAGCCGCGCCGGCGTCGGTCGACTGCGGTCCGCGTGCCGTCGGCTTGATCGAGCCGGTAGGGGCGGTATCCGGCATGGCATTGAGGGCCGCGGCACGTGATTCAAGCAGCGCTTGCCGCCGCATGATCTGGTTGAGCTTCTGGTCGTACTGCTCCTGATCCAGCAATTGACGGCTGGTGGTGCGGTCGACACGCGCGCGCAGCTCGGCGATGCGATCTTCATAGGCGTACTGCATCTCCGCCTGACGCGCGATGAGGCGGGTCAGCACGTCGTCTCGGAAGGCAAAATAGGTGGCCGTCGCCGCCGACCACGCGCCCATGATAACGATAGATCCCGCCACGATCCAGAACACCACCGGTCCGAACCGTACCGCCTTGCCGTGATGGACAATGGTGTAGCCATTGCGGTCGGGACGGTGATGACCATGCGGAGGGCGCCGCTGGGGCGCTCTCGCATGGTCATACGCGTGGTGATGTTGCGGATGTTCAGGGTAGTGGGCGGAACGGTTCGACATCGGTACTCCCGCACCGCCCGAAAGTGCCCGGACGGCTCAATTACAGGCGCCGATTTGAACCTTTCATGGTTAATTTTCGGAAAACGGAATGGAATTCTCAGGTACTTCGGGCCGCGGCGAGCACCTCGTCGGCATGTCCATCGACCTTCACGTTGCGCCAGATTCTGACGATCTTGCCTTCGGGGTCGATCAAAACCGTTGTCCGAGAGATTCCCATGAAGGTCTTGCCATACATCGATTTTTCGCCCCAGACGCCATAGGCCGTCAACATTCCAAGCTCTTCATCGGAAACAAGCGGAACCGTCAGCCCGTGCTTGTCGCGAAACTTCTCCTGGGCAGCGATCGGGTCAGCCGAAACGCCGAGAACGGCAGTCCGTGCTTCCGCAAAGGCGTCAGCGAGCCGGCTGAAGGCGACGGCCTCAAGGGTGCATCCCGGCGTGTCGGCGCGTGGATAGAAGAAGATCACCAGATTACGGCCGGCGTAATCCGCAAGCGAGACCGACTGTCCGCCATCACGCGGTAGCGCAAATGCCGGTGCGGATTGCCCTTCGGTAAGGGGTTCGGCCTTGCGAACTGGGGTAAGTGCTGCGGGTTTCCTGGCAGGTACAGCCTTCGTACCGGAGCGCCTTGAGGTGGTTGCGGCGCTCTTCTTTTTTGTCGCGTTTTTTGTCGCGGTTCTTTTCGTGGCCCCGGTTTTAGCTTTGGCTTTCTTCGCGACTTTACGGGTAACGGTACCGCTCGGCTTTTTAGCGGCGGCCCGCTTGGCGGGCTTGGCTTTTGCGCCCTTGGCCTTTGATGTCGATTTGGTCGATTTCTTACGCGTTTTCTTGGACATACGCCTTCCTTTCGTCGCTTTCAGCGGGGTATTTTGGGATTCGCAAGACTCGCAACCGGACCATTAAAGCTGCCTTCTTCGGCTGGGCAAATCTGACGTCCCCGAGGTATGGTGAATAGCCAACAGACTGAATTTACGACTTTCCCATGCGGACGGTCGAATAACGGGCGATACAGAAAACTAAGACCGGGCTTTTAGTCTGGCGACACTCCAACGGAGCGAGTCTCCAAATTTGACGCTTTGACGCCCGGCGGCTCGACCAGGCTGACGATCAATACCGAGAGGCAATGCCGAGATCAGAGCCCCAGAAAGCCTTCGCGAAGGCTGCAGACGAGCACCGGCATTGGGATGATTCCGGCTGGAATCACCATGACGATGCGGCGTGTGACCGGGCGATCAAGCTGCTCAATCGGCCAAGCATCGGAATTCATCGGGTAACGGACTGGTTTCGCGGGCGCCGCCGCCGAATCGCCGGCAGTCCATGGATCGGGCGGACCGTCGTCGTCCTGATGTCGCTCGGCATAATCTTCGCCGGATGTTTTGGCGCGTTGTGGCTCCGGCTTGGCGCGGGACCGGTCAATCTCGATGTCGTGACGCCGTGGCTGGCCTCGGCGATCGAGGAGAACCTCGGGCACGATCACACCGTTCAAGTCGGTGGCACGCAGATCGAGCGCGCCGGCCGGATCAGGATTGCGGTCCGGTTGCGTGACATCGTTGTGCGGGACAAGGCGAGCAACATTGTCGCAAGCGCGCCGAAGGCGGAAGTGAGACTATCAGGCACGGCCCTGATCATGGGGCGTCTGCGTGCCGAGACGCTTCGCCTTGTCGGCGCCGAGCTCGCCGTCCGGATCACGCCCGACGGACGCGTGATTGTTTCGACCGGTCAAAGCAACAGCCCGCTCGCGACCGGCAAGGTTCCCGTAAAGCCGGAGCCACAGACTGTTTCAGGCCCTCCGTCGTTGCCGTTTCAGGCATCGCCGGCACCGCCGCCAGTTCCGGCCACGTCGGCCGCGGCTTCGAACGGAACGAGTGGACTGCTCGCCGCACTGGAATGGCTCGATGGTCTCAGCGCCAAAGGGCTCGACGGTCAGAGCCTGAATGAAATCGGATTGCGCAACGGCGTGCTGACGGTTGAGGACCAGCGCAATGGCGGTGTCATCAACTTCAACAACATCAGCCTCAGCCTGCGGCGTCCGCTGGGTGGCGGCGCCGCTTTTAGCGTCGGCGAGGAAGGCAAGAACGGCTGGGAACTGAAAGTGGCCGTGGGTGCGCCGTCGAATGGCGTGCGCTCGATCGATATCAGCGCGACCAAGGTCCCGACCAACAACCTGCTGCTCGCAGCGCGTTTGAAGGATTTTACCTACGCCGCGGACATGCCGCTTAGCGGCGAGTTCAAGGGCGAGATCGGCCGCGACGGGCTTCCAACCTATTTCCGGGGCGAGATCGTCGCCGGCAAGGGCACAATCGTCGACCTCAATGTGCCGGACTATCCGATGGTGATCGACCACGCCGATGCGCGTGTCGAATGGGATGCCGGACGCCGGGTCATGGTGGCGCCATTTCATGTTAATGCAGGCGCCAATCGCATCACTTTGCTGGCGCATCTCGAACCGCCTAATGACAGCATACCGAACTGGCAGCTCGGTTTGAGCGGCGGAACCATTCTGCTTGCCGGCAATGACGGAGAGGCGCCCTCGATCTTCAACCGCATCGCGGTCCGTGTGCGGTTTGATACGGAAAACCGGCGCGTGCTTTTGACCCAATGCGATATCAGCAACGGCGAGATCGGTATCGCGGGTTCGGGAAGCATCGACTATTCAGGCGAGGCACGTTTGCGGCTTGGAATGGCCGCGACGCCGATGCCGATCGCCGTGTTAAAGCGCATCTGGCCTGTGCTGATCGTGCCTGAAGTGCGCGAATGGATCACGGAGCGGGTGGATCGCGGCACGGTCCAGCGGCTCGACATTGCCGTCAATGCGCCGGTTCACACGCTTGTGCGCGGCGGCCCGCCGATTCCGGACGATGGCCTGTCTGTGAATTTTCTGGCGAATGGCCTGACCGTGCGGCCCGTCGATGACATGCCTCTGGTTCGCGATGCCGACATGAAGGGGCGTGTGAGCGGGCGGACCGTCAACATCAACGTGGGGCAGGGAGCGGTCGATACCCCGGCCGGCCGACGACTTGGCATTTCCGATCTGACGTTTGAAGTGCCGGATCTCGCACCGAAGCCCGCGCCCACCAAAGTGCGCTTCCGGATCGATGGCCCGGTTCCTGCGGCCGCCGAAGTCCTGCAATCGGAACGGCTGCGCGAAGCTGGCGACACGGTGATCGATCCCAATTCGAGCAAGGGCACGGTGTCCGCGATCGTCACGCTTGCGATGCCTTTGAAGAATGCGCTGACGAAAGCCGACACCACCTATTCGATCAGTCTCGATCTTGGCGCACTAGCAGTCGACAAGCTCGCGATGAATCAGAAACTCGAAGCGAATTCGCTCAAGGTGGTCGCGGACAATCAGGGTTATCGGGTCAGGGGCGACGTCAAGATTGGCGGACAGCCCGCGGCGCTTGACTACCGCAAGACGAGCGATGGCGACGCCGACGTGCGCGTGTCGGCGACGCTCGACGATGCAGCCCGGGCGCGCCTTGGTGTGGATCTTGGACAAAGCCTGAGCGGCGCCATTCCGATCAAACTGACCGGCAAGATTGCCGGCGGCGAAGGCGACAATCGTGACAATCGCTTCGGCGTCGAAGCCGATCTGACCGCGGCGCGTATCGATAACCTGTTGCCGGGCTGGACCAAGGTCGCGGGCAAAGCGACCAAGATGACTTTTAACGTCATTCAAAAGCCTCAAGGCACACGCTTCGAGGATATCGTCATCGACGGCAACGGCACGTCCATCAAGGGCTCGCTGGAAATCGACGACAAGAATGATCTCGTCAATGCATCGTTTCCGACGTTTGCGCCATCTGAAGGCGACAAGGCCAACCTGAAGGCCGAGCGGCAGCCGGACGGAATGCTCAAGGTCACGATGCGGGGTGAGGTGTTCGACGGCCGCGGCTTCATCAAGAGCGCGATGTCGGGCAGGGATCCGAATACCAAGGAAAAATCCAAGAATTTCGACATCGATATCGACGCCAAGCTCGGCGCGCTTGCCGGCTTTTATGGCGAGGCGGTTCGCAGCATAGACCTGAAACTCACGCGCCGTGCCGGAGCGATCCGATCGTTCTCGCTCAGTGGCAAGCTGGGACGCGATACGCCGGTGATCGGCGATCTGCGCGGGAGAGGCCAAGGACAAGGCCAGGGGCGTGACGTGATGTATCTCGAGACGGGCGACGCAGGTGCGTTTTTCCGTTTCACCGATACCTACGCGAAAATGAACGGCGGCAAGATGTGGATCGCGGTCGATCCGCCGACGTCCGACACGTCGCCGCAGGAAGGACTGTTGAACGTCCGCGACTTCACGATCAAAGGCGAAGCCGCGCTTGACCGCGCGGTGGCGAACGCACCGGGAGCGAATTCACAGGGCGTCGGGTTCTCCGGCATGCGCGCGGAATTCACCCGCCAGAGCGGTCAGTTGCGCGTTAAGGACGGGGTTCTTCGCGGCCCGACGATAGGCGCGACCATCGAGGGGGTGATCGATTATCCCGTCAATCAGGTGAAGATGAGCGGCACTTTCGTTCCGCTCTACGGTCTGAACAATATGTTCGGGCAAATTCCAATTGTCGGACTGTTCCTGGGCGGTGGCAGCAACGAAGGCCTGATCGGCATCACCTACGAAGTCGTCGGAACGCCCGGTGCGCCGGTTCTCAGGGTCAATCCGATTTCGGCGATGGCGCCCGGCGTGTTCCGCAAGATCTTCGACTTCAACACCGGCCGGCAAAGCGTCCCCACCGACTTCCCCACGCCCCAGCAGTGACAGCATTTCAGGTTCAGGATCCGGATTTCGAGGCGCGCGTCCGAAAGACATTCGCCGGCCAACCGGCATTGGGTACGCTTGGAATAACGCTGGCGAAGGTCGGGCCGGGAACGCTTGAGCTGCGGATGCCGTATGATGCGAAGTTCTCGCAGCAGAACGGTTTCCTGCACGGTGGCGTGGTGTCGGCCGGGCTCGATACTGCGTGCGGGCTGGCGTCTTACACGCTGATGCCGGCAACGGCGGACATTCTGACCGTCGAGTTCAAGATCAATTTATTGGCGCCGGCCAAGGGGCAGACGTTCCGTTTCGTCGGCAGAGTCGTGAAGCCGGGCCGTACGCTTGTCGTCTCGGAAGGCCATGCCTATGCCAGCGACGACGGCCGCGAGAAACTGATCGCTACCATGTCGGCGACCATGATGACGATGCTGCGCCAGAGCTAGCCTGCCGCCGTATTCTATACCGGCTTGAGCAGGACGTGCTTCTTGCGGCCCATCGACAGCTTGATGACGCCTTCCGGCGTCAGGTTCTTCGGTGTCAGGACCATCTTCTCATCGGCAATCGCAACGTCATTGACGCGCAGGCCGCCGCCTTTGATCTGACGCCGCGCTTCGCCATTGGAGGCCACAAGACCTGCCTTGACGAACAACCCGAGCACCGGCGCGCTGGCGTCCAGTTCGGTGCGGGAAATCTCGAGCGTCGGCAGATCGCTGGCGATAGCGCCTTCCTCGAACGTCTTGCGCGCGGTCTCCGAGGCTGCATCCGCCGCTTCGCGGCCGCGAATGAGTGCGGTGGCTTCGGTCGCGAGCACTTTCTTCGCCTCGTTGATCTCCTGGCCCTTCAGTGCGGCGAGCTTTGCAATCTCGTCCATCGGCAGGAGAGTGAACAGCTTCAGGAAGCGCTCGACGTCACCGTCCTCGGTGTTGCGCCAGAACTGCCAGTAGTCGTAGTCGCTGAGCAGATCGCCATTGAGCCACACGGCACCAGCGGCGGTCTTGCCCATCTTGGCGCCAGAGGATGTCGTCAGCAGCGGACAGGTCAGCGCGTAGAGCTGGTGCGTGCCCATGCGGCGGCCGAGGTCGATGCCGTTGACGATGTTGCCCCACTGGTCGGAGCCGCCCATCTGCAGGTTGCAGCCGTAGCGCCGCGACAGCTCGACGAAATCGTAGGATTGCAGGATCATGTAGTTGAATTCGATAAACGACAGCTCCTGCTCGCGCTCGAGCCGCATCTTTACCGAGTCCATGGTCAGCATGCGATTGATCGAGAAGTGCCGTCCAACGTCACGAAGCATCTCGATGTAGTTGAGCGCCGTCAGCCACTCTGCGTTGTCGGCCATCGCAGCATCGGTTTTGCCCGCGCCGAACTTGATCAGCTTGGTGAAGGTTCCCTTGATGCTCTCCTTGTTGGCATCGATCTGCTCGTAGGTCAGAAGTTTGCGCGTCTCGTCGCGGCCGGAGGGATCGCCCACGCGGGTGGTGCCACCGCCCATCAGGACGATGGGCTTGTTGCCGGTTTGCTGAAGCCAGTGCAGCATCATGATCGAAAGCAGGTGCCCGACGTGCAGGGACGATGCCGTGCAGTCGTATCCGATGTAGGCCGTCACATCGCCCTTGGCTGCAAGTGCATCGAGTCCGGCGGCATCCGAGATCTGATGGATGAAGCCCCGGCTCTGAAGGACGTTGAGGAAATCGGACTTGTAGGCGCTCATGGCGGCACTCTTTAACGATTCAGATATTTAGCGTTTATTTGGGCCTGTGGTGTATCAGGTCCGGCGTCGGATTCAACCAAGCGGTTGGGATCGGAATGCGCGCAAATGAGGGCATTTCTGCCCGAGGGAGAGGCCCTTGCTGAAGGCGATCGGGCTGATGAGCGGGACGTCCCTTGACGGGGTCGATGTTGCGCTGATTGAAACGGACGGTGAGCATATCGGTGCATTCGGCCCGACGGGTTATCGCGCCTACGCCGACAATGAACGGGAACTCCTGAGGCGGGCGCTTGCCGATGCGGCATCCGTTACCCAGCGCGACGCGCGGCCGGGCATATTGGCAGACGCCGAGAGATTGGTGACGCGTGCGCACGCCGATGCCGTCGAGAATTTTTTTCAGACGAACAACTTGTCTCGCGACGCAGTCGATGTCGTCGGCTTTCATGGACAGACGGTCCTGCATCGCCCGGAGCAAAAGCTGACGATGCAGATCGGTGACGGTCGTGCGCTGGCCGCGTCACTCGGCGTGCCGGTGGTGTTCGATCTTCGCGCTGCTGACGTTGCCGCTGGTGGACAGGGCGCACCATTGGTGCCCGTGTATCACAGCGCGCTGGTGCGAATGCTGGCTCGTTCAGGACCGACAGCGGTCGTGAACATCGGCGGCGTTGCCAACATCACCTATATCGACGGTGAGACACTGATTGCCTGCGACACGGGTCCCGGCAATGCGCTGCTTGATGACTTCATGCTGCGCAGAACCGGTAAGGCGGTGGATCGCGACGGGCAAGCAGCGGCGAACGGCCGCGCTGATGGTGAGTGGGTCGCGAAGGCGTTGAGCCGTCCATTCTTCACCGCGCCGCCACCGAAGTCGCTCGATCGAAACGACTTTGCCACGTTGACCGTGGACAGCATGAGTACGGAGGACGGCGCCGCGACGCTGACGGCTTTCACAGCCGCCTCAATCGCGATGATCGCGCCGAGGCTCCCTCAGATTCCCGAAAACTGGATCGTTGTGGGCGGCGGCGCCAGCAATCCCACCCTGATGCGGATTCTGGGCGAGCGCCTGGCGCCTGCCACCGTGACGCGGGGCAGCGACCTCGGATGGTCCGGGGACGCCATCGAAGCGCAGGCCTTCGCATACATGGCCGTTCGCAGTCTCAAAGGGTTGCCGCTGACATTTCCGGGAACGACCGGAGTGGCCGCGCCCCACACGGGTGGTGTTCTCGCGAAACCGTGATTTAATGCACTTGCATGGATCTTGACAATTTCATGCGCCTGCATCTAATTTGATGCATGTGCATGGAAGGGAATCGCGATGCTGGTCGCCGAGCTCATTTTCGCAGTTCAAATCATTCGTGATGGCGTTTGGCGCTACATGCGTCAGACCACATCGAATGTTGAAAGTGACAGACCGCCACCATGCTCGCATGAGTGGAGGAAAATGACATGACCGAGAAACTCAAGCTCATCAGCCACAAGCTCTGCCCCTATGTTCAGCGCGCGGTGATTTCCCTGACCGAGAAAGGCGTGCCGTTCCAGCGGATCGATATCGATCTCGACAACAAACCCGAGTGGTTTCTGAAGATTTCGCCGCTTGGCAAGGTGCCGGTGCTTCAGGTCGGCGACAAGGTTGTCTTCGAATCTGCAGTCATTCTCGAATATCTCGAGGAAACCCAGCCCAGGCCGCTGCATCCTCAGGATCCGCTGACCCGCGCCGAACATCGCGCGTGGATGGAGTTCGGCTCGGCGGTGCTGGGCGACATCTGGGGGCTGGAAACGGTCACCGATGAAGCTGCCTTCAACGTCAAGGTGAAGCAGGCGACCGAAAAGTTCGCTCGCCTTGAGGCAAGGCTTGTCGCAGCTCCGTGGTTTGACGGCGAATCCTTCTCGCTGGTCGATGCGGTGTTTGCGCCGGTGTTCCGCTACTTCGATACGATCGATGAGATCGGTGACTTTGGCATACTCGCCGACAAGCCGAAGATCGCGCGCTGGCGCAAGAGCTTGCGCGAGCGGCCATCAGTGCGCACTGCCGTGAGCCCGGAATACTCCGCGTTGCTGCGTGCCTTCATGAAGAAGCACAAGTCGTATCTTTCCCAACTGGACCAGCGTGCTGCTGCCTAAAGGCGCAGGTCCAGTCACAAGAATGGCGCGGAATGATCCCTCATCCGCGCCATTTCTGTTTTTGGAAAGTGGTTGTTGTCAGCGGACGTTGGCGAGCCGCATGTCGAGATATGACGTTACCGACTCCATCAGCGGCTCCATCTTGTCGACGAAGAAGTGGTTGGCGCCGGGAATGACCTGCTGATCGATCACGATTCCCTTTTGCGTCTTCAGCTTCTCGACCAGTGTCGTGACGTCCTTCGCAGGCGCTACGATGTCCTTGTCGCCATGAACGATCAGGCCGGACGAGGGGCAGGGCGCGAGGAACGAGAAGTCGTAACGGTTGGGCTCCGGCGCGATCGAGATGAAGCCTTCCACTTCAGGACGGCGCATCAGAAGCTGCATGCCGATCCATGCGCCGAACGAGAATCCGGCAACCCAGCAGGCGCGCGCTTCGGGATTAATGGTCTGCGCCCAGTCGAGGGCGGATGCCGCGTCCGACAGCTCGCCGGTTCCGTGATCGAATTGGCCCTGGCTGCGGCCGACGCCGCGGAAGTTGAAACGCAGCACCGAAAAGCCGCGCGCCACGAACGCGTAATAAACCTGATACACGATCGGGTGGTTCATATTGCCCTGGAACTGCGGATGCGGATGCAGCACCATCGCAATCGGCGCGTTTTTCTGCTTCGCCGGGTGGTAGCGGCCTTCAAGACGGCCGGCAGGGCCGGTGAAAATGACCTCAGGCATCAAAGTTCCTTTGAAGCGTCGTTGTGCAGGCCGGCTGGCCTTAAGCAAACGATATGTCTCTCGAATGTTGTCACGGCGCGCGGTACGCGCGATGAACGGCTGCCGCGTTCTAGCATGGGGCAAGGGGCAAAAAGCAAGCATATTGAGCCTGCAGGAACTATCTAGGAGGTCCGGATTGCTGATTATTTTCATGCGATTGTACGGTAAAGCGCCCTTCGGACCGGACTGGATCGTCAGACGTTATGCGTGATCGCGTCTATCTCGACTGGAATGCAACGACGCCGCTGCGGCCGGAAGCCCGTGCGGCGATGGCGGCTGCGTTCGACGTCAGCGGCAATCCGTCGTCGGTGCACAGCGAGGGCCGTGCGGCCCGGAAGCTTATCGAGGACGCGCGTGGAACTGTCGCTGTCGCCGTCGGCGCGGATCCGCGGAGTGTCGTCTTTACATCCGGCGGTACGGAGGCAAACGCGCTGGCGCTAACGCCTGGACTGCGCCGAGGCGGCCGAGGGCCGGCGCAGCGGCTGATTGTCTCGGCCATCGAGCATCCGTCGGTGCTCGCGGGGGGACGATTCGCCCAGGACGCCATCGAGATTGCGCCGGTGTTGCCTTCGGGCGTGATCGATTTGGAGAGGCTCGCGGCGGCGCTGGCGAGTGGTCCTCCCGCTCTGGTTTCGGTCATGCTGGCGAACAACGAGACCGGGGCGATCCAGCCGGTTCCCGAGGTGGCTGCGCTGGTTCATGAAGCCGGGGGCATCCTGCATGTCGATGCGGTCCAGGCATTTCTGAAAATACCAATCAATATCAAGGCCCTCGACGCGGATGTTCTCACGGTTTCTGCGCACAAGATCGGCGGTCCCAAGGGCGTCGGGGCGGCTGTCGCGGCGGATGGGCTGGAGGGGCTGCACGCGCAGGTGCGCGGCGGGGGACAGGAGCAGGGCCGCCGGGCCGGAACCGAGAATGTCGCCGGAATAGCCGGCTTTGGAGCCGCCGTCAGAGCCGCCGCCGGTTCCATGGACGTTGACGCCGCGCGCATGAAAGCCCTTCAGGCGCGCCTTGAAAGCGGCCTCAGGGACCATCGGGACACGGTGATCTTTTCGGATACCGCGCCACGGCTTCCCAACACCACGCTGGTCTCGGCCCTCGGGCTGAAGGCTGAAACAGCAGTGATCGGATTCGATCTGGAGGGCATCGCGGTGTCATCGGGGTCGGCTTGTTCCTCCGGCAAGGCTCAGCCATCCCATGTTCTTCAGGCGATGAAGGCTGATCCGGGGCTACTCCTGGGAGCCATTCGCCTCAGTCTGGGGTGGGACAGCACGGAAGCGGACATAGATCGCTGTCTGGAGGCTTGGAGAAAGCTCTCAGGTGTATTACGTAAGGCTCATGCAATCGGGCTTGAACGGTTCTAACGTTCGCGCAATGCGTGTGCTCAAGCCTTCTACAACTTAAACGGTCCACCGCGGTCCTTGAAACCGCGAGCGGAGGATTGAAATGCCGGCCGTACAAGAGACGGTCGATCGGGTTCGCCAGATCGACGTCGATCAATATCGTTATGGATTCGAGACCATCATTGAATCCGAGAAGGCTCCAAAAGGGCTTTCCGAAGACACCGTCAGATTCATCTCCGCCAAGAAGAACGAACCTGAGTGGATGCTCGAGTGGCGTCTGGAGGCGTTCCGACGCTGGCTGACGATGGAAGAACCGACCTGGGCGCGCGTCGATTATCCAAAGATCGACTACCAGGATCTCTATTACTATTCCGCGCCGAAGAAGAAGGCGCTGGCCTCGCTCGACGAGGTCGATCCGGAAATTCTGAAGACCTACGAAAAGCTCGGTATTCCGCTGCGCGAGCAGGAGATGCTGGCCGGCGTTGTGCGCCCTGAAGGCGAGCGCCGTGTGGCGGTCGATGCCGTGTTCGACTCGGTCTCTGTTGCTACGACCTTCCAGGCCGAGCTGAAGGCCGCCGGCGTGATCTTCATGCCGATCTCGGAAGCGATCCGCGAGCATCCCGATCTGGTGAAGAAATATCTCGGCACTGTGGTGCCGACCTCAGATAACTATTTCGCGACGCTGAATTCGGCGGTGTTCTCCGACGGCTCGTTCGTTTACGTGCCGCCGGGCGTTAAATGCCCGATGGAGCTGTCGACTTACTTCCGCATCAACGAGCGCAACACCGGCCAGTTCGAGCGCACGCTGATCATCGCCGACAAGGGCGCTTACGTTTCCTATCTCGAAGGCTGCACCGCGCCACAGCGCGACGAGAACCAGTTGCACGCCGCCGTGGTCGAACTCGTCACCCATGACGACGCCGAGATCAAATACTCGACGGTGCAGAACTGGTATCCGGGCAACTCGGAAGGCAAGGGCGGCATCTACAACTTCGTCACCAAGCGTGGCGATTGCCGCGGCAAGAACTCCAAGATTTCGTGGACGCAGGTCGAAACCGGCTCCGCGATCACCTGGAAGTATCCGAGCTGCATCCTGCGCGGCGACAACTCGCGCGGCGAGTTCTATTCGATCGCGATTTCGAACGGCTACCAGCAGGTCGATTCCGGCACCAAGATGATCCATCTGGGCAAGAACACGACCAGCCGCATCATCTCGAAGGGCATCGCCGCCGGCGTGTCGCAGAACACCTATCGCGGCCTCGTCACCGCACATCGCAAGGCGACGGGCGCGCGCAACTTCACCGCGTGCGATTCGCTGCTGATCGGCGACAAGTGCGGCGCGCACACCGTGCCGTATATCGAAGCGAAGAACTCGTCGGCGCTGTTCGAGCACGAGGCGACGACGTCGAAGATTTCCGAAGACATGCTGTTCTATTGCGTGCAGCGCGGACTGAGCCAGGAAGAAGCGGTGGCGCTGGTCGTCAACGGCTTCGTCAAGGACGTGTTGCAGCAATTGCCGATGGAATTTGCGGTCGAGGCGCAGAAGCTGATCTCGATCTCGCTGGAAGGAAGTGTTGGATGACCGCGTTACTCGAAGTCAAAGGCCTCAAGGTTCAGGTGGAAGATAACGAGATCCTTCATGGTCTCGACCTCACCGTGAATGCAGGCGAAGTTCACGCCATCATGGGGCCGAACGGCTCCGGCAAGTCGACGCTCAGCCATGTCATCGCCGGCAAGCCGGGCTATGACGTGACCGCTGGCGAAATCCTGTTCAAGGGCGAAGACCTGCTTGAGATGGATCCCGACGAGCGCGCCGCCAAGGGCGTGTTCCTCGCGTTCCAGTATCCGGTGGAAATTCCCGGCGTCACCACAATGAATTTCCTGCATACGGCGCTCAATGCGCAGCGCAAGGCGCGCGGCGAGACCGAGCTGATGGCGCCTGAATTTCTCAAAAAGGTTCGCGAGATCGCCAAGTCGCTCAACATTCCGATCGATATGCTCAAGCGCGGCGTCAACGTCGGCTTCTCCGGCGGTGAGAAGAAGCGCAACGAGGTGCTTCAGATGGCGCTCTTCCAGCCGAGCCTGTGCATCCTCGACGAGATGGATTCGGGTCTCGATATCGACGCACTGCGTGTCGCCGCTGACGGCGTCAACGCGCTGCGCTCAAAGGACCGCGCGATGGTCGTCATCACCCACTATCAGCGTCTGCTGAACTACATCGTGCCGGATTTCGTCCACGTCATGTCGAAGGGCCGCGTGGTCAAGAGCGGCGGCAAGGAACTGGCGCTGGAACTGGAGAAGTCCGGTTACGCCCAGTTCGAAGACAAGGCAGCGTAAGCGGGTCCAATCATGAACGTTGCATTGGTTAAGCCCACGACGGACCATGCGCTCGGCGAGCTGTTCGCCGCGGCGCGGGGCCGGTTGCCCGGATCGGGGCCGGTTGCCGAGGTTCGGCAAAACGCCTTCGACGACTTTGCGCGTCTCGGCCTGCCGCACCGGCGCATCGAGGAATGGAAGTACACCGATCTGCGCGCACTGCTGCGCGAGATCGCGCCGCTGGCACCGGCGCCGGATCAGGCTGATCTCGCGCGTGCGGCCAAGGCGGTGAAGTCGCTCGGCATCGACAGCACCCAGAAGCTTGTGCTGGTGGATGGCGTGTTCGCGCCGCAGTTGTCAGACGTGACGGCGTTGGAAGCGGGTGTCCACCTGCGAACGCTGCGTGAAGTTCTGGAAGACGGCGGCAACAAGGTCCGTGCCGATCTGCTGCAAACCAGTGTCGCGTCGGATGCGATGATTTCGCTGAATGCCGCGCTCGCGACGGATGGCGTCGTGATCGATGTCGCCGAAGGCGCTGCGCTCGCAAAACCGATTCATATCGTTCATGTGGCCACCGACTCGGGCACGTCGCTTGTCACGCGCTCGCTGCTGAAGGTCGGGAAGGGCGCTCGCGTCACTTTCGTCGAGAGCTTCGTCGCAGCGGAAGGCGCGAAGTCGTATCAGACGCACGATTCCGTCGTGATCTGGATCGGTGATGAGGCTGAACTTCAGCACGTTCGTCTGATGGAGGATGCGCTCGACGCCGCCAACATCTCGACCGGCATTTTCACGATCGGCGCCAAAGCCAAACTCAATACGTTCAATCTAACCAACGGCGGCAATATCAGCCGCTATCAGGGCTTCATCACGTTCGCCGGCGAAGGCAGCGAACTGACCACCAATGGCGTCAATCTGCTCGGCGCGCGCCGGCATGGTGACACCACGCTGGTGGTCGATCACGCGGTGCCGCACTGTTCCAGCCGCGAGGTGTTCCGCTCGGTGCTCGACGATCGGGCCCATTCGGTGTTCCAGGGACGCATCATCGTGCGTCCCGGTGCGCAGAAGACAGACGGCAAGATGATGACGCGCGCCTTGCTCCTGTCGGATGAGGCCGAAGCGGACAACAAGCCCGAGCTCGAAATCTTCGCGGATGACGTGACCTGCGGTCACGGCGCCACGACCGGTGCACTTGATGAAAGCCTGCTGTTCTATCTCCGCGCGCGCGGCTTGCCCGAGAAGGAAGCGCAGGCGCTTCTGATCGCTGCGTTTGTCGGGGAGGCCATCGAGTCGATCGCCGACGATAACCTTCGCGACTTTGCAGTCGCCGCTGCCGAGCGATGGCTGGCGACGCGAGGCTGATCATGCATCCGGCAGTTGCCAACGGCTCATATGATGTCGAGCGTGTCCGCCAGGATTTCCCGGCGCTGGCGCTGAAGGTTTACGGCAAGCCGCTGGTTTATCTCGACAACGCGGCTTCGGCGCAGAAGCCGACGGCGGTTCTCGATCGCATGACCGAGGCGTACAGGTCCGAGTACGCCAACGTTCATCGCGGTCTGCACTATCTCGCCAACGCCGCGACCGACGCCTATGAGGGCGGCCGCACCAAGGTTGCGCAGTTCCTGAACGCAAAGCGCAATGAAGAGATCATCTTCACACGCAATGCCACCGAAGCGATCAATCTCGTGGCGTCGTCCTGGGGCGAGCCGAACATCAAGGCCGGCGACGAAATCGTGCTCTCGATCATGGAGCATCACTCCAACATCGTACCGTGGCATTTCCTGCGCGAGCGGTATGGGGCGGTCATCAAGTGGGCGCCGGTCGATGACGAGGGCAACTTCCTGATCGATGAGTTCGAGAAGCTGCTGACGCCGAAGACCAAGCTGGTCGCGATCACGCAGATGTCGAATGCGCTCGGTACTGTTGTTCCGGTCAAAGACGTCGTGAAGCTCGCGCATGCCCGCGGCATTCCGGTGCTGGTGGACGGCAGTCAGGGCGCGGTTCATCTGAACATCGATGTGCAAGACATCGACTGCGATTTCTACGTCTTCACTGGCCACAAGCTCTACGGTCCGACCGGGATCGGCGTGCTGTACGCGAAATACGATCATCTGGTCGCGATGCGCCCCTACAATGGCGGCGGCGAGATGATCCGCGAGGTCGCCAAGGACTGGGTCACCTATGGCGATCCGCCACACAAGTTCGAGGCGGGGACGCCCGCTATTGTCGAATCCATCGGGCTGGGTGCCGCCATCGATTACGTCAATTCGATTGGCAAGGACCGGATCGCAGCCCATGAGCACGATCTCCTGACCTATGCCACCGACCGCCTGCGGGAGATCAACTCGCTACGCATCATCGGCACGGCCCAGGGGAAGGGTCCGGTCATCTCTTTCGAAATGGCTGGTGCGCACCCACATGATGTGGCGACGGTCATCGATCGCAGCGGCATTGCGGTGCGGGCAGGCACCCATTGCGTCATGCCACTTCTGGAGCGATTCAACGTGACGGCGACGTGCCGTGCCTCATTCGGCATGTATAATACGCGGGCTGAAGTCGACCAGCTGGCACAGGCGCTGATCAAGGCGCGGGAGCTATTCGCATGAACGACACCATCCAGGCCGCTGAGCCGGCCAGTTTGAAATTCGATACCCAGTCGGCGCTTCCTGCCGAGGAAACCGAGCGTCTGGGGACGGATATCGTGGCCGCGCTGAAGACGGTTTTCGATCCGGAAATCCCGGCGGACATCTACGAACTCGGCCTGATCTACAAGGTCGACATCAAGGACGACCGCTCCGTCGATGTGCAGATGACGCTGACGACGCCGAACTGTCCCGCCGCCGGCGAACTGCCGACCATGGTTGAGAATGCGGTTGCCAGCGTTGCTGGTGTGGGCCCCGTTAGCGTCAACGTGGTTTGGGAGCCGACCTGGACCCCTGACCGGATGTCCGACGAGGCGCGCCTCGTCCTCAACATGTGGTGAGTTGAGACGACTCAGTTAGCTTCAGTATCTATCTGCATTTCAGGGCGGCCTTGAACCGCCACGAGGAATGAACAAATGACCGGTATGACGCCAAATGCTCCCGCGCCCTCCAAGCCCGCTGTGCGCCCCCGTCCGCAGGTGATGCGTCTGACGGAAGCGGCTGCGTCGCGCGTCAAGGAACTGTCTGCGCGTGCGGACTCCGAGATCGTCGGCCTTCGTGTCGGCATCAAGAACGGCGGCTGCGCCGGCCAGTCCTACACTGTCGAATATGCCCACGAGGTCCGTCCGACCGACGAGGTCGTGGAAGACAAGGGCGTGAAGGTTCTTGTCGATCCGAAGGCCGTGCTGTTTTTGCTCGGCACGGAGATGGACTACAAGGCCGACAAGATGCAGGCGCAGTTCATCTTCAACAATCCCAATCAGGTCAGCGCCTGCGGCTGCGGCGAGTCTGTTCAATTGACCCCGGCCAAAGTCGGCTAATTCATTCGGCCCGGCTTTTTAGTTTTCGCGTACTCTGGTCGCAAAACCGATACCACCCTTGGGTCGAGCCCGGGGGCAAGCTTTTGCGGAAGATGCGATGGACCGCGACTATCTCATCGATCTTTTCTCTGAGTTCGGGCCCGTCGTCCTGCGCAGGATGTTCAGCGGTTACGGCATCGTCGCCGACGATGTGAACTTCGCCATGGCGCTGCGCGCCGGGATCATCTTCAGGGTCGATGAGCAGACGGAAGCGCGTTACGAGGCCGAAGGCGCAAAGCCATTCCAGTATGAGACCCGGAACAAGACGGTCATTGTGAAATCCTACCGGCATCTGCCGGAGCGGCTTTACGACGATCCGGAGGAACTGGCGGTCTGGGCCCGCGAGGCTGTCGGAGCCGCGAAGCGTGCTGCCGCCAAAAAGGCCGGCGTGAAGAAACGCTCAGGCCAGCGGAGCGCGCCGACGAAGGCTGCGCCTCGCAAGTCGGGAACAGCCAAGAAAGCAAAACCGCCCGCGGCCAAGAAGGCCGCCCTGAAAACGGCAGGCCGAACAACGAGCCCGAAAAGTTTGTCCGCAAAAAAGCGCTAGGCGACCTGAATGCGGTCGGCCGGAGAGAATTCCGGATCAGCTTCGCAGATGACGCGGTTGCGGCCGTTGCGTTTGGCGGCATAGAGACAGGCGTCCGCACGCTCGATCAGCCGCTCGCGATCGTCGCCGGGCTGAAGCATCGACACGCCGACCGAAATGGTGACGCGGCCGAGGATCTCGCCTGTCGACTTCTTCTTGAGCTGCTTCGACATCACCGCGCGGCGGATGTTGTCGGCAACCGTCAGGGCCTGCCGCAGGGCAGTGTTCGGCAGCACCACGGCAAACTCCTCGCCGCCATACCGCGCCGTGATGTCCTGCCCCTTGATCGTCTGCTTCAGCGACATCGCGACAAGGCGCAGCACCTGGTCGCCGGTGAGATGGCCATAGTTGTCGTTGAACGATTTGAAATGATCGATATCCAGCATCAGCAGGGATAACGGCTCTCCGCTCTCGGACGCATGCGCCACGGCGCCTTCGAGGGCGCGATCGAAGAACTTGCGGTTGCCGAGCGAGGTAAGTGGATCCGTCAGGCTCTCGGTGCGTATGGCTTCGAGGCTGTGCTGGAGACTGCTGATCTGCTGCTTGGATGTGGCAAGGCGCGCTTCCAGGGCCTTGTTGGTTTCCTGCATCTCCCGGGTCGATGCCACCAGCGCCTCGACCACGGCCTTGACCTGCTCGCGATCCTTGGCGCCGGACAATTTCTGGGTGGCGCCTTCGAGGCTGCGTCCGAATGTCGAGGTCATTCCCAGCGCGTCGGTGATGAGATTCATCACGTCATCGATTTCGTTGATCACCCGCGCTCCGACCGTGTCGATGCGCTCCGAGGTCCGATGTTGGGAAAGATAGGTTTCGTAGATCTGCTCGAGATCGGCTTCGGTCAGCTTGCCGTTGCGCGCGAGTGTCTCGTTGATGATCTTGTTGAGAGCGGAATTGTAGCCGGTCGCGTAGATGTACCAGATTTCGTAATTGCGAGGCACGGCGTTCTGGCGCAGGGATCGAATCTGGCCCAAAGCAACTTCGGCGAACGCCATGGTGCGTTCATATTCTTCCAGCAGGCCAATCACGTTCCGTGCCCTTCAAGGCAAGCTTCTGCATGCCCTTTAACGAAATGGCTAAAAGTATCGGATGCAAGTTAAGGGACGAGAATGAATGACCCGTAAACGGTTCCAGTCCGCAGACGGGTCAATTGGTTGGGGGTTAACCGCGAGCGCGGACCGGCCGCAGGAGAAACGCGGGCAGATGCGAGTGGTCTGCCGGTTCGGCATGCTGTTCGCGGGCTGATGCTGCGGGCATCGCGCGTCCGATCGACGGGACTTGCGCCGCCAGCTTTTCGGCGGCGGTGGCATAGGGCTTCCGTTCGGCGCCCTCAGGCTTGCGGGATTTGTTGCGGCCGCCACGGGTCCGCTGCGAGTCGCGGCGCGGCTTGCGCTCTTCCGGCGCACGCTCGGCCTGCTGTTCGCCGGCAGGCGATGGCGAGGCTTCGGTGCTTGCAACCGGGGTTACTTCGGCGCGAGCGATTGGCTGACCGATCAATTTCTCGATCGCGGTGACGGACTTCTGGTCCGCCGGGCTGACGATCGAAATCGCGGTCCCGAGGCGTCCGGCGCGGCCGGTGCGGCCGATGCGGTGAACGTAGTCGTCCGGATGATGGGGAACGTCGAAATTGATGACGTGGCTGACTTCGGGAATATCAAGACCGCGGGCGGCGACATCGGAGGCCACCAGCAAGGGAAGTTCGCCCTTGCGGAACTGGTCGAGCGAGGCTGTGCGAGCCGACTGATCCATGTCGCCGTGCAGGGCGCCGACGCTGAAGCCATGCTTCTGGAGGGATTTGTAAACCACCGCGACGTCGCGCTTGCGGTTACAGAAGATGATCGCGTTCTTGAGGTCCTTGGCGTCGCGCAGCAACTGCCGCAGCATTTCGCGCTTTTCGTGCGGTTCGCGGCCCACGCCGACCTGCGATTGAGTCACGGTGATCGCGGTGGAGGCGGGTTTGGAGACTTCGACCTTCTCAGGATTGTGAAGGAAAGTCTCGGTGATGCGCCGGATTTCCGGCGGCATGGTCGCCGTGAAGAACAGGGTCTGCCGGGTGAACGGGACCAGCTTGCAGATACGTTCGATGTCGGGAATGAAGCCCATGTCCAGCATGCGGTCGGCTTCGTCGATCACCAGCAGCTCGACGCCGGTGAGAAGCAGGCCACCGCGCTCGGTGTGATCCAGCAGGCGGCCGGGTGTGGCGATCAGCACGTCGACGCCGCGCATCAGCTTGGTGTCCTGATCGCCGAACGAGACGCCGCCGATCAGCAGCGCGACATTCAGTTTCTGGCCGGCGCCGTACTTGTCGAAATTTTCCTTCACCTGCGCCGCGAGTTCGCGGGTCGGTTCAAGGATGAGGGTGCGCGGCATGCGAGCCCGGGCGCGGCCTTTTTCGAGCAGCGTCAGCATCGGGAGCACAAAAGCGGCAGTCTTGCCGGTGCCGGTCTGGGCGATGCCGAGCACGTCGCGCCGGGCGAGAACGTGGGGGATCGCTTTTTCCTGGATGGGGGTAGGGGTCGTATAACCGGTGGCCGCAACAGCAGCGAGAACTTTGTCGGACAGGCCGAGATTGGAAAAGGACATTGAGCCTCGAGTCGAAATCGCCGTTCGGACTCTGGAAATTTCTGTCGCGCTCACCCCGGAACGGCACGCTTTAAGGGCACGGGGAGGACATATTCGCCGACAGCGGCTGGCCAGGAAATCGCGTCTCGATTCTGACCGCGTTGCAGCGGAACATAGGCTCGATCCCGCGAAAGTCAATGAATTTAAGGGTTAAACGGCTGAAAAAGCTTAATACGACAATAAGTTGAAGGGTTTCTGGCGTTCAGAATCGGGCCATATGAACCGCCTTCTTGTAGCAGGCGACTATGACATACTCGCTGGAACGCCCGGAGCATGTGCATTCGGTCCAGCAGCCCTATCAGCCCTGCGCGGAATATCCGCCGTCGACCGGGATCGCGGTGCCGGTGACGAAATCGGAGGCGGGCGACGCGAGAAACACGGCAGCGCCTGCGAGATCGTCGATGGTGCCCCAGCGCTTCGCGGGCGTCCGATTCAGCACATTCTCGTTCAGTGCCGGCAATTGTTCACGCGCCTTGCGGGTCAGGTCGGTATCGATCCAACCCGGAAGGATCGCATTGGCCTGGATATTGTCGACCGCCCAAGACGACGCGATTGCTTTGGTGAACTGCACGATACCGCCCTTGCTCGCGGCATAGGCCGGCGCGAAACCCGCACCGAAGATGGACATCATCGAGCCGATATTGATGACCTTCCCGCCGCCGGCCTTCTTCATCGCTGGGTAGGCGGCCTGGGCGCAGAGAAAGGCGCTGGTGAGATTGGTGTCGATGACTGCGTGCCAGTCGTCGAGACTCAACGTGTGTGCAGGGTTGCGGATATTGATCCCGGCATTGTTGATGAGGATATCGAGCCGGCCGAACGCCTTCATCGTGGCCTCGACCATGCCAGCAACCGCGTTCTTGTCAGTCACGTCGACAGCGACTGCCAGCGCCTTTGCGCCAAGCGCCTCGATCTCGCGGGCTGCGCTTTCGGATTTTGCCTGGTTGCGTCCGGCAATAACGACGCTGGCGCCTGCTCCGGCCAGACCCCGTGCCATGCCAAGGCCAATGCCGCCATTGCCGCCGGTCACGATGGCGACTTTGCCGGTGAGATCGAATGAGGATTTTTGCATGCTGTCTCCGCTGCGGTCTTCGCCGCTCGCGGGATCAGATCATATCGAGATGCCGCCGCCTAGCGGCGTTGCGCGATGACAATCATCAGCAATCCAGCGATGCCCAGTGCAGCGCCGTAGTAGGCCCATTGCATCTGGCTGATCAATGAAGCTGGACTGCGGCCAGTTCACATAACCAGTGCCCTGACCGATCCAGAGCAGTCCGACCAAAAGCGCGAGTGTGCCAACAGTGAGCAGAAGTGTTTTCATATAGACACTACGCCTCCTGCCGGGATTGGTTTCACGAGCGGGCTATACGTCCAGCATGTCCTCGCTGGCGAACTCGGCCTTGTCGGAAATGAAGGCGAAGCGGGCTTCGGCCTTGGTGCCCATCAGGCGTTCGACGGAATCGGCTGTGCCTTCGCGATCATCCGGCAGCAGCACGACACGCAACATGGTACGCTTGGTTGGGTCCATCGTGGTTTCCTTCAACTGCGCCGGCATCATTTCGCCGAGGCCTTTGAAGCGTCCGATGTCGACCTTGGCGTTGGCGTGGAATTCCTTCTTCAGGAGTTCATCGCGATGCGCTTCGTCGCGTGCGTACACCGTCTTGGATCCGTGGGTGAGGCGATAGAGCGGCGGCACGGCGAGATAGAGATGACCTTCGTCGATCAGGCGCGGCATCTGCCGGTAGAAGAACGTGATGAGCAGCGAGGCGATGTGCGCGCCGTCCACGTCCGCGTCGGTCATGATGATGATGCGCGAGTAGCGCAAATCCTCTTCGCGGTACTGCGCGCCGATCCCGGCTCCGATCGCCTGGATGAGATCCGCAAGCTGCGCGTTCGAGGTCAGCTTGTCCTTGGTCGCGGATGCGACGTTGAGGATCTTGCCGCGGAGCGGCAGGATCGCCTGTGTTTTGCGATCGCGCGCCTGCTTGGCGCTGCCGCCTGCGGAGTCGCCTTCCACGATGAAGAGTTCGGAGCCCTCAGTGGCGCTGTTGGTGCAATCCGCCAGCTTGCCGGGCAGCCGCAGCTTCTTCACCGCCGTCTTGCGCGAGGTTTCCTTCTCGGCGCGTCGGCGCAGCCGCTCGTCGGCACGCTCCACCACGAATTCCAGCAACTTGTTGGCCTGCAACGGATTGCCCGTCAGCCAGTGATCGAACGGGTCCTTGATGGCCTGTTCGACGATCTTCTGGGCCTCGGCGGTCGCCAGCCGGTCCTTGGTCTGGCCCTGAAATTCGGGCTCGCGGACAAACACCGACAGCATCGCGGCAGCGCCGACCATCACGTCTTCGGATGTGATGGATGAGGACTTCTTGCCCTGACCGATACGCTCGCCGTAGTCCTTGAGGCCGCGCAGCAGCGCGCTGCGAAAACCCGCTTCATGCGTGCCGCCGTCGGGCGTCGGAACCGTGTTGGTGTAGGACGACAGAAATCCGTCAGCATCGGCAGTCCAGGCGACGGCCCATTCGCAGGCGCCATGAGCGCCGTTGCGGCCGGACTTGCCGGAGAAAATATCAGGGTGCACCAGCGTGTCCGCGTGGATCGCTGCCGCGAGATAGTCCTTCAGGCCGCCAGGGAAATGGAAGGTGTCTTCCTCAGGAACATCATCGACGCCCTTGAGCAATTCCTTGTCACAGCGCCAGCGGATTTCGACGCCGCCGAACAGATACGCCTTCGAGCGCGCCATCTTGAACAGGCGCTGAGGCTTGAAGACTGCCTTGGTGCCAAAGATATCGGTATCTGGCTTGAAGCGGATGCTCGTCCCGCGACGGTTGTTGATCTTGCCCAGTTCTTCGAGCTTGCCCTTCGGCTTTCCGCGCTCGAACGTCATCCTGTAGAGCTTCTGGTTGCGCGCGACCTCGACCACGAGTTGCGAGGAGAGGGCATTCACCACCGACACGCCGACGCCGTGCAGGCCGCCAGAAGTCTCATAGACCTTGGAGTCGAATTTTCCGCCGGCGTGCAGCGTGCACATGATGATTTCGAGCGCGGACTTCTTCGGAAATTTCGGGTGCGGATCAACCGGAATGCCGCGTCCGTTATCGACGACCGTGAGATAGCCGTCGGCGCCGAGATGCACCTCGATGAAAGTTGCGTGACCGGCGAGTGCTTCGTCCATCGAGTTGTCGATGACTTCCGCGAACAGGTGATGCAGCGCCTTCTCGTCGGTGCCGCCGATGTACATGCCGGGACGGCGGCGAACAGGCTCCAGGCCTTCCAGCACCTCAATGTCGCGCGCGGTATACCCGGCCTCTGCACCTGACGGCTTGGCAGCAGCCTTCGCAGGCGCGCCCGGCTTCTTGCCTGAAGCGGCAAACAGGTCCGAGTCCGTTTTTTCTTTTTTATTCAGTGATTTAGCCATGCTTCTTAAATCTTGATATATCGTGATCGGGGGACGAATCGCTGGCTGTTACTATGCCATGGTTACGGCGGCAAATGTGACGCAGGCGGTTCCCAAACATGGCGGCTGCTGGCCGTGCTATTCCGGATCAGGGAAACCGGCGGATTCGACAAGCCGGATTGGGACATTGCATGACGTTTGAGGAAATGACCCGCGGACTCGCGGAATTTGTCCGCGATCATCAGATGTGGGCGATGCCCGTTGTCTTCGGGCTCGCCTTTGCGGAGTCGCTGGCCTTTCTCTCGCTCATCATTCCGGCGTGGGGCGCACTGGTTTCCATCGGGGCGCTGATCGGTGTCAGCGGAATCAATTTCTGGCCGATCTGGATAGCAGGCGGACTGGGCGCAGCATGCGGCGACTGGTTGTCGTACTGGATCGGAGTCAGATTCCACGATCGCATCGCCCACATGTGGCCAATGTCCAGCTTCCCCGACATGTTGCCTCGCGCCGAACGCTTCATGAAGAAGTGGGGGGTCCTCGGTATTTTCATCGGCCGCTTTTCGGGACCGTTGCGCGCAACCGTTCCACTGGTCGCAGGCGTCGTCGAAATGGAATACTGGCATTTCCAGTTCGCGAATTTTACCTCGGCGTTCGTGTGGTCCGGCGTTCTGATGGCGCCCGGCATCATGGGCGTCAAACTGCTCATGTGACGACGCGCGCTCAAACTATTTTGTGATCGGGAATAGCTGTCGTGAGGTGGTGTTAAATTGACACGCCGGTTGTCGTGCGTGGACAAGCTGCGAATGATTTGCAACAGGGCAGCATGCGAACGACCGCGAAGAACCGCGGCATTGAATTTCACAAACCGGGAGAAACAAGATGGATTTGACACGACGTCATGCACTGGCTGGCGCTGCCGCTCTCACTGCGGCCCCACTGTTATCCGCTCATCCCGCGAAAGCCGCAGCACCCGCTGCGGGCAAGCAAAACGCCGGCTTCTATCGCTACAAGGTTGGCGACGCGGAAGTGACCGTCGTCTCCGACGGGGCCACCACATTTCCGCTTGCTGACAATTTTGTAACTAATGCGAAGAAAGAGGAAGTGAATGCCTCGCTCGAAAAAGCATTTCGGCCGCGCGATTTCGTAACGATCTATTTCGGGCCGCTCGTGATCAACACCGGCGGAAAGCTTATCGTGATCGATACTGGCAACGGGCCCGGCGCATTCGCAAGCAGCAAGGGCACCATGGGACAGTTCGCCAGCAATCTTGCCGCCGCGGGGATCGATTCCAAGGCAGTCGATATGGTGGTGATTTCGCATTTCCACAGCGATCATGTGAATGGATTGCTCACCGCCGACGGTCAGCCGGCGTTTGCGAATGCCGAGGTGCTCGTGCCGTCCGTTGAATGGAAATACTGGATGGACGACGGCGAGATGAGCCGCGCGCCTGCAGGCCGCATGGAAGGCCTGTTCAAGAACAACCGCCGCGTTTTCGAGGCTGGTTTGAAGAAGAAGGTCACGCCCTACGAGTGGGGCAAGGATGTCGCGCCCGGCCTGCTCGCAGTCGAGACCATCGGCCACACGCCCGGTCACACGTCGTACGTGCTGTCTTCCGGCGCGGACAAGGTGTTCATCCAGTCGGACGTCACCAACAATCCCGACCTGTTCGCTCGCAATCCCGGCTGGCAGGCGTTCTTCGATCAGGATGGTCCGCAGGCTGAAGTCACCCGGCGCAAGGTCTATGACATGCTCGCGGCGGACAGGATGCGCGTGCAGGGCTTCCATTACCCATTCCCGGGTCTTGCCAACATCGAGAAGGACGGCACCGGCTATCGCTGGGTGCCAACCCCCTGGAATCCGACTATCTGATCCGCGGATGATCGCTTGACGGAAAATGGGCGCGGACTTATATCCGCGCCCATGATTTTGAACGCTACCACCATCGGTGCCCGCCGCCGCCGCATTCTCGCGGTATGGGCGGTTGATTGCGTTTAAATCACCCCACGTGCCGCCGGAGATAACCCGCGGCACACCTTGCTTCCCAAAACACGCGGTTTGATCTCAGGCGGCTCCTCGCAGAAGCAGGAGTTTGCAATGTACGTTCCGCCCGCCTTCCGAGTTGACCGAGCCACTTGCCTCGCGTTCGCTGCCGCGCGTGGATTCGGGCTGGCCTGCGCCCATGACGGGGAAAAACCCATCGCGTCGCCGGTGCCGTTCCACATTGAGTATGGAAGCGACGGCACGCCGCAGCTTTGTTTTCATCTTGCGCGCCATAATCCGCTGATCGGCCGCGCCGATGGCGTGACGCCATGGCTGTTCGCCGTAAGCGATGCGGATACCTATGTATCGCCCGATTGGTACGTCTCTCCCGACCAGGTGCCGACGTGGCTCTATCGGTCGGTTCACATGACAGGCGCGGTCCGGATCATGACAGGGCAACAACTGCCGGATCACCTGAATCAGGCCAGCGCCCGGTTCGAAAGCGATCTTGCGCCGAAAAAGCCTTGGACGGTGGACAAGATGTCGTCCGGCCGGCTCGAAGCGATGATGAAGGCCATCGTGGGGCTGGTCATGACCGTTGAGGGTGTCGAGGGCAGCTTCAAGCTGAACCAGCATAAATCGGATGCGGACCATGTTGCGGTCACCCGCGCTTTGGCCTTACAGACATCCGCGGGCGCGGGCATCCTGTCGGCTGCGATGCACGCTATGCGCCCGCAGGCCTTTGCCGCCGTTGAAGACAATGGAATGTTGAGCACTGCGCACGAAGGGATCGCGCCATGAGCACGAAGAAGAAAATCGGCATCCTTGGCGCCTCCGGCTACACCGGGGCCGAACTTGTCCGGCTGCTGCTACGCCATCCCCGCGTGGAGATTGCCGTGCTGACGGCCGACCGGCGCGCCGGGCAGATGATGGGCGACGTGTTCCCGCAGTTCGCGCCATATGATCTGCCGCGGCTGGTGACAATCGATGAGGTCGATTGGGCCAACGCCGGGCTCGATCTGGTTTTCTGCGCGTTGCCGCACGCCACCACGCAGAAGGTACTGAAGGACGTCTTCGCAAAGGCGCCGGACATCAAGATCGTCGATCTGTCGGCGGACTTTCGGCTGGAAGATCCGGCGGCCTATGCCAAGTGGTACGGGCACGACCATCATGCGCTCGAACTTCAGAAAGAAGCCGTCTACGGGCTGGTGGAAATCTATCGGCGGGACATCAAGAAGGCGCGGCTGGTCGCCAATCCCGGTTGCTACACGACCTGCGCGCAGTTGCCGCTGATCCCGCTGCTGAAAGCCAAGGCGATCGAACCGGACGAAATCGTCATTGATGCGAAATCCGGAATGACCGGTGCGGGGCGTTCGGCGAAGGAAGAGATGCTGTTCTCGGAGGTCTCCGAAGGCTTCAACGCCTACGGCGTCGGCCAGCATCGGCACATGGCTGAGCTCGATCAGGAGTTTTCAAAGGCCGCGGGCAAGGAGGTCGTCGTATCGTTCACGCCGCATCTCCTTCCGATGAACCGGGGAATCTTCTCGACCATCTACGTGCGGGGCCGGCGGGGCAAGATCGCGCAGGACCTTCACGAGATTCTGGTGAACCAGTTCGAGAAGGAGCCGTTCGTTCACGTCCTGCCGTTCGGCAAGACCCCGCATTCGCGGCATGTGCGCGGCTCGAACATGACGTTCATTGGCGTGGCCGCGGATCGCATCGCGGGACGGGCGATCATTGTCTCGACCCTCGACAATCTCACCAAGGGTGCGTCGGGGCAGGCCGTGCAGAACATGAATCTGGTGCTCGGCCTTCCAGAGACGATGGGGATCGATCAACCGCCGATGTTTCCGTAAGCGAGGCGCAGCGGGCAATAAAAAAGGGACGGCGATGAGCCGTCCCTTTTGTTCGTCTCGTCGGATTCGGATCAGAGGATCTTGAAGATCGCGAGCGCCAGCATGGCCTGGGCCGCAAAGCCGATCAGGAATGCCAGGGTGCGCAAAACAGGCACGCCGAGCGTATAAACGATGAGATGGGCGACGCGCGACCAGAAGTAGACGGCGCACGCAAGCACGGTCCATTTGCTCGAATAATCGATGGCATTGAGGATCAGGACCAGCGGAGCGAACACCACGAGGTTCTCGACGGCATTGTCATGTGCAAAGAGCAGACGGTTCGCCCATTCGGCGAGCGGCTTGTCGTTGCGTGACGGATTGGCCATTGCGCCGCCCAGGCCACGCACCTGGCAGCGGTTGAGAACGTAGGGCACCCAGAGCAGGCCGGTGAAAATAACGGTCAGCGTCAGCCAGAACAGTTCACGTGTCATCGACGTTTGTCCTTCCAATCTTGCAAGGCCTGCCCGGAGGCGGGTGGAAATGCTTTCACCGTCCCGTCATGGTACGGGGCGAGTCGACGAAGCAAATAACGTGTGAAGTCATAGACGATTGGCGATGCAAGGCCAACGTCGCGGCAGGCGTTATGCTCAGGCGCGGACCCGGACATAGCTTCCCGGAGCGTCTTCAATGGCTTCCAGAGGTCCGCTGCCGGGCATGCGGGCGGGCACCTGCTCGGCATCGATCGTTTCGAGCCACGAGCGCCAGTCCGGCCACCAAGATCCCTTGTGCTCCTGTGCATCCTTGAGCCAGTCGGCGAGGGTGATGTCGCCAATGCGGTCATTGGTCCAGTACTGGTACTTGCCCAGTTCCGGCGGGTTGACCACGCCCGCGATATGACCGGAGCCTGCCAGCACGTATTTGACCGGGCCGCCGAAGAACTGTGAACCGTAAAGCACGGATTCGGCCGGTGCGATGTGATCCTCTTTGGTGGCGAGATTGTAGACCGGCACCTTCACCTTGGAGAGATCGAGCTGCGTATTGTCGATGGTCATGGAGCCGGTGGACAGGCGGTTCTCCAGATAGCAGTTGCGAAGATAGAAGGAGTGGTTCGCCGCCGGCATGCGGGTGGCATCCGAATTCCAGTGCAGCAGGTCGAACGCCGCAGGCTCCTTGCCCTTAAGATAATTGCTGACCACGTACGACCAGATCAGATCGTTCGAACGAAGCATGTTGAAGGCCATCGCCATCTTGCTGCCTTCGAGCACCCCAGCCCTGTTCATGTCGCGTTCGAGACTTGAAATCTGGCTCTCGTCGACGAACACCAGCAGATCGCCAGCATGGGTGAAATCGACCTGCGCGGCCAGGAAGGTCGCCGAAGTCACGCGCACCTGACGCTTTTCCGCAAGCCATGCCAGCGTCGTTGCGAGCAGCGTGCCGCCGACGCAATAGCCCATGGTGTGGACGCGCATTTCGCCGGTGGCCTTCTCGATGACGTCCATCGCCGTCAGCGGGCCTTCGCGCATGTAGTCCTCGAAGGTCTTGCCGCCGAGCTTCTTGTCGGGGTTGACCCATGAGATCAGGAATACGGTGACGCCCTGATTGACGCACCACTGGACGAACGACTTCTGCGGGTTGAGATCGAGAATATAAAACTTGTTGATCCACGGCGGCACGATGAGCAGTGGCGTGCGGAGAACGGTTTCGGTCGTCGGCGTGTACTGAATGAGCTGCATCACCTCATTCTGATAGATCACCTTGCCGGGCGTTAGCGCGAGGTCCTTGCCGATCTCAAGATTGGCCGCCGACTGGCGGATTTTGAGCGTTCCGTTTCCGGCTTCGATATCCTCCGCGAGCATCGTCATGCCGCGAACGAGATTGTCCGCGTTGCTCGCAAGTGTCTGGCGCAATACTTCCGGATTGGTCAGCACAAAGTTGGACGGCGAAATCGCGTTCGTGACCTGCTGGACGTAGAACTCGGCTTTCTTGCGGGTATGCGGATCCAGACCATCGGCGTTCTTGACCAGATCGTTGGCGCACTGCGTGGTCAGCAGATAGGCCTGCATCACGAAATCGAAAAACTGGTTCGATTTCCACTCGGGGTCCTGGAAGCGCTTGTCACGCGGCGAGGGATCGGCAGCGCGTGTCGTCGTCTCGCCTGAGAGGCGGCGTGCGGCGCTGGTCAACAGATCCAGATAAGCCTTGCCCAGCTTCGCCTGAACGCTGGCAGCGCGGTCCTTGTCGGAGAGCCAGTACTCCGCCACGGACGTGAACGTCTTCACCAGCTCATTCAGCTCGCCGGGCGGACGATCCTTGGCTTCCCCGTTTTCGCGAGGCTTCAGATAAGCGGATAGGGCGCGGCCGCTTGATTCAAGAGCACGCGCAAGATTTGCGGAGAAAGCTTCCGGATCGAAGCTTTTCGCGGCGCCGGAGTCTCCAGACTTGGTGCTTAGCAGAGTGTCACTCATCGCTTGCTTCTAAACTCTTGTTTCAAACCGCGAACGCTGTGAGTTCGCATCATCATCATGGCATAGTTCGGATGCGCCCGCTGATTTGCATGTGCTGCGCTGCGACATGATTAATACTTCGGTCATATTAGGGCCTCATGAACGCGATCTGCTTCGCTGCGGCTGTTGGTCGGGAGTTAACGCTTTCCGCCGATGTTGAGTTCAGATCGCCTGCATTTCACAGAGCAGGAATCGTGCCGCTTTAAATCAAGGGGACGTGACAATTTCTGTGGGACGCCACACGCATCCGGTTCGGCGGTGGCCGGCTTTGGCCGGTCTGCTGTTGCTCGGCATTGTGCTGGGCGGTTGTGCATCCACGATCGCCGACGCGCCTCTGGTGGGATTGCCGGCCAACACCCCGGCACGGCCTGCGACCCCGGCTGAGTACCTGCCCGTGCATGATGTTCCAGCGCCACGGCAAGAGACGGTGCTGGATCAGGCCCAGCAGGACAAACTGGAGAAGGATTTGCTCGCAGCCCGTGACAGGCAGGCGGCCGGCGCCAAGGCTGCTCAGCGCCGCAGCAACTAGGGTCCTAAATCCGAGGTTTGCGTCCAGGAATTGCGCCTCGCCGCAACCGCCGGTTGGTGCTAAAAAGACCACGATTCAATCGCAAAAATGCAAATTCTGGTGCGGGTCACCCCGCATTGCGTTCGAATCCGCGTAATATGCTGAAATTCCGTGTCTTCTAACCGCCGTGCCGAATTCCACTTCGGTACAAAACACGTTACTAATCTCGTCGTTATTCGCCGGTTTTACCGGCTCCCGGAGCCCGACCCATGGAAGAGTTTTACCGTATCCGCCGTCTGCCGCCTTACGTATTCGAGCAAGTCAACCGGGCCAAGGCGGCCGCGCGGAACGCCGGGGCCGATATCATCGACCTTGGCATGGGAAATCCGGACCTCCCGACCCCTCCGCATGTCATCGAAAAGCTCAAGGAAACCCTCGGTAAGCCGCGGACGGACCGGTATTCGGCGTCGAAGGGCATTACGGGCCTGCGCCGCGCGCAGGCTGCCTATTACGAGCGCCGTTTCGGCGTGAAACTTAATCCGGAAACCCAGGTCGTTGCGACGCTCGGTTCCAAGGAAGGCTTCGCCAACGTCGCGCAGGCGATCACGTCACCCGGTGACGTGGTGCTGGTGCCGAACCCGAGTTATCCGATCCATGCCTTCGGCTTCCTGATGGCGGGCGGTGTGGTTCGCTCTGTTCCCGCCGAACCGACCCCGGAACTGTTCAGCGCACTCGAGAAGGCGATCGTTCACTCGATCCCCAAGCCGATCGCGATGATCGCGTGTTATCCGTCGAACCCGACGGCGTATGTCGCGTCGCTTGATTTCTACAAGGACCTGGTCGCGTTCGCGAAGAAGCACGAGATCTTCATTCTGTCCGATCTGGCCTATGCGGAACTGTATTTCGACGGCGTGCCGCCGCCATCCGTTTTGCAGGTGCCGGGCGCGATCGATGTCACCGTCGAATTCACCTCGATGTCGAAGACGTTCTCGATGGCCGGCTGGCGTATGGGTTTTGCCGTCGGCAATGAGCGGATCATCGCAGCTTTGACGCGCGTGAAATCGTATCTCGACTACGGTGCGTTCACACCGGTCCAGGTCGCGGCGACCGCAGCGTTGAACGGTCCGCAGGATTGCATCAAGGAAATGCGCGACACCTACCGCAAGCGCCGCGACGTGCTGGTGGAAACCTTCGGCCGTGCGGGCTGGGATATTCCGCCGCCGGCGGCGTCGATGTTCGCCTGGGCGCCGTTGCCGGAGAAATTCCGGGAGGTCGGCAGCATGCAGTTCGCGACCCTGATGGTGGAAAAATCCGGCGTCGTCGTATCGCCGGGCGTTGCCTTCGGCGAGCACGGCGAGGGCTATGTCCGCATCGCGATGGTGGAAAACGAGCAGCGTATTCGCCAGGCAGCCCGCAATATCCGGCGCTTCCTTGAAACTGGCGTTGAATCGTTGCACAACGTGGTTCCGCTCGCCAATCGGCGGTAGGCACGATCCCGAAAAGTGGCCCCCGGTTTTCGGACCAGATCATGCCTAGTTAACTCAAGTTTTTCCGGCAGGTTTTCAGCAAGATGGTCGCACCCCTCAAGGTGGGTATTGCGGGCCTCGGCACCGTGGGTGCCGAGGTAGTCCGCCTGATCGAAAGTCAGGGCAGGGCCTTGTCGGCGCGGTGTGGCCGTGGCGTCCGGGTTGTCGCGGTATCCGCTCGTTCTAAAGCCAAGAAGCGCGGTGTCGATCTGCGCGGGATCGCGTGGGCCAAGAACCCACTGGCGCTGGCCAACGACCCGAAAATCGACTGCTTCGTTGAACTGATGGGAGGCTCCGGCGAGCCGGCTCTCTCCGCGATCGAAGCCGCACTGCGGAACGGAAAATCCGTCGTCACGGCGAACAAGGCGCTGATCGCCAGGCATGGCTCGCGCCTGGCTGCGCTGGCCGAAAAACACGGCGGCGCGTTGAACTACGAAGCCGCAGTCGGGGCGGCAATCCCCGTCATCAAGACATTGCGCGAAGGCCTTGCCGGGACCGGCATCAATCGCGTCTATGGCATTCTCAACGGCACCTGCAATTACATCCTGACGCGGATGGAACGCGAGGGACTGTCGTTCGCGGAGTGCCTCAAGGATGCGCAGCGGCTCGGATACGCCGAAGCCAATCCGTCGTTCGACGTCGATGGCCATGATACCGCACAGAAGCTTGCCATTCTCGCCAGCCTCGCATTCGGCACCAAGGTCAATCAGAGCGCGGTCTACGTCGAGGGAATTTCATCCATTGCGCCGGAAGATCTGCGCGCGGCTGAAGAACTCGGATACCGGGTAAAATTGCTCGGCGTTGCGGTGCGCACTGAATCCGGCATTGAGCAGCGCGTGCATCCCACCATGGTGCCGAAGTCGTCGTCGATTGCGCAGGTCATGGACGTCACGAATGCTGTGACCATCGACGGCGAGGGCATTCCGCCGATCACGCTGGTGGGGCCGGGCGCCGGTGGCGCTGCGACTGCATCTGCCGTGCTGGCCGATATTGCGGACGTAGCGCGCGGCATTCGCGCGGCACCTTTCGGACGGCCCATCGAAAAGCTGAAAACGACGACCAAGGCGCCGATGAAGCGTCACGAGGGCGGCTATTACATTCGCCTGATGGCGCGCGATCTCGCCGGAACCGCCGCGACCATCGCGACACGCCTTGCCGAGCAGAAAATTTCCATTGAATCGATCGTGCAGCGTCATCCAGACGGCGCAGTCGAGCCGGTAAATACGCGCGGCAAACCATCGCCGGTGCCGGTCATTCTCATCACTTACGCAACCACCGAGGATGCAGTGCGCCAGGCGTTGCATGCCGTCCAGCAAGATCGGGTGATAACCGGCCGTCCGCAGGTCATCCGCATCGAAAAGAACTGATAGGGTCCGGTCCGCCGGGTCCATCGCCACGTCTGTTGTCTTGGGAGTTAGCCTATGTCCGTTACGATTTCCGTTCCGCCGCAGCTTCTGCTGGAACGCATTCTCACACTCGAAATCGTGCGCGTGACTGAGCGTGCCGCGGTGTCTGCTGCTCGTCTCCGGGGCCACGGCAACGAAAAGGCCGCCGACCAGGCCGCGGTGGACGCGATGCGCCGCGAGCTCAACAAGATTCCAATCCAGGGTACTGTCGTTATCGGCGAAGGCGAGCGTGACGAAGCCCCGATGCTGTTCATCGGCGAGAAGGTCGGCTCCGATGCAGGTCCCGAAGTCGATATCGCGGTCGATCCGCTCGAAGGCACCACGCTGTGTGCCAAGAACATGCCGGGCGCCATTGCGACCATGGCGATGGCGGAAGGCGGCACGCTGCTGAACGCGCCGGACGTCTACATGCAGAAAATCGCGGTTGGTCCGGGCTATCCGAAACATGTCGTCGATCTCGACGCACCGCCGGCCGAAAACATCCGCCGTCTTGCCCGCGCCAAGGATGTGCATCCATCGGCGATCACTGCGCTGGTGCTGGATCGTCCGCGTCACGCCGACATCATCAATGCGATCCGCTCGACCGGCGCTGCGGTTCGCCTGATCACCGACGGCGACGTCGCCGGCGTGATCCACACCGCCGATCCGGAGAACACGGGCGTCGATATCTACATGGGCACCGGTGGCGCGCCGGAAGGCGTGCTGGCTGCTGCGGCGCTCCGCTGCATCGGCGGCCAGATGCAGTGCCGTCTCATTCTCGACACCGACGAGAAACGCGAACGCGCGATGAAGATGGGCATCAAGGACCTCAACATGGTCTATGGCATCGAGGACATGGCACGCGGCGACTGCCTGTTCGCGGCAACCGGCGTCACCGATGGTTCGCTGCTCTCTGGCGTCAAGTTCCGCAAGAACGTGATCGAGACCGAAACCGTCGTGATGCGCTCGGTGACCGGCACGGTTCGCATCATCAAGGGCGAGCATCGCCAGTTCGAGAAATTCCACCTCGACTAAGCAGGGAAATCCCATGACCGAGCGCGTTGTCATCCGGCCGCTTCGCGTGGATGAGCGCGAGGCGTGGGAGCCGTTGTGGGAAGGCTATCTCAAGTTCTACAATGCCTCTGTTCCGGCCGAGACAACGGCTGTGACATGGCAGAGGTTTCACGATGACGCCGAGCCCATGTATGTGCTCGGCGCGTTTGTCGATGGCAAGCTGACCGGCATTGTCCATTTCCTCTACCATCGCTCATGCTGGACGGTCGGCAACTACTGCTATCTCCAGGACCTTTTCGTGAACGAGGGCGCGCGTGGCCACGGCGTGGGCCGCAAGCTGATTGAGGCCGTCTACGATAAGGCCAAAGCCGCAGGCGCGAGCAGGGTGCACTGGCTGACCCAGTTCGAGAATGCGCGCGCACAAATCCTCTACGATGAAGTCGCTGACCGGTCGGGCTTCATGCAATACCGCAAGATTTTCTGAGAGGTCCGATGTCCGAGATCAAGGCGCTGCTGTTCGATGTCTTTGGCACCGTGGTCGACTGGCGGACCAGTCTGATCGATAATTTCACCGCATGGGGCCAAGCGAAGGGTCTCAAGGGCGACTGGACTGCGCTGGTCGACGGCTGGCGCGCCGCGTACATGCCGTCGATGGACGAGGTCCGCAAGCATCCCGAACGCGGCTTCGTGATCCTCGATGACCTGCAGCGGCAGTCGATCGAGCCGCTGGCGGCGAAGCTCGGCATCACAGGACTGACGTCAGCCGACTTCGACTACCTCACACGCGGCTGGCACAGCCTCAATCCATGGCCGGACAGCGTCGGCGGCCTGACGCGGCTAAAAAGGAAATTCATCATAAGTCCGTTGTCCAACGGCAATGTCGCGCTGCTGACCAACATGGCGAAGCACGCGGGATTGCCGTGGGACCTCGTGCTGAGCGCCGAGGTGTTCGGCCACTACAAGCCCGACCGCGAAGCCTATCTGGGCGCGGCGAAGATTCTTGGCCTGACGCCAGGTGAGGTGATGCTCGTGGCCGCGCACAACAACGATCTCGAGGCGGCGCAGTCATTCGGCCTGAAGACCGCATTCGTTCCGCGTCCGACAGAATACGGCCCCCATCAGAGCCGCGACTTCAGGCCGGAGGGAAGCTGGGACTACGTCGTGAAGGACTTCAACGATCTGGCGGACAAGCTCGGCTGCTAGAAAATGCTTCGCCCTTCGAGGCCCATAGCTGTTCGAAGAACGGCGTTCTTTCGAACGCCTATTGCTTTGCGACGGTTCCTCTGGGTGACGGCAACAACATGAGACGTCATCCTGAGGTGCGAGCACTTGCGAGCCTCGAAGGATGACAGCGACGAATCATTGAACGCTGACGCTTCGTGCTTACCTGCGGAAGGCATCATGACGCTCCCTGCATCCGCATTGCCAGTTGAGACCATCCCCGCCTTCCTCGGCGTGAACCAGTCTGCGACCGGCCGCGTGTGGCGCGACCGGCTCGATCCGCGCGGGGCGGCAAGGGCGCTCGCCATCGCGCAGCGCTATCAGGTGCCCGAAATGCTGGCGCGGATCATCGCGGGCCGCGGCATCGACATCGATGCCGTCGATGATTTTCTCGATCCGACCATCCGCAAGCTGCTGCCCGATCCCTTGACTGTGACGGAGATGGAAGCTGCGGCCAAGCGCATCGCCGACGCTGCGGCGCGCGGCGAGAAGGTCGCGATCTTCGGCGACTACGACGTGGACGGCGCGACCTCCGCTGCGCTGCTGACCTGGCATCTGCGCCATTGCGGGCTCGATCCGCTGATCCACATTCCCGATCGCATCTTCGAGGGCTATGGCCCGAATGTCGAAGCCGTGCGCGGCCTCGCCAACAGGGGCGCGACACTTCTGGTTACGGTCGATTGCGGCACCACCAGCATCGAACCGCTGGCGGAAGCCAAGCGTCTCGGCATGGACGTGGTGGTCATCGATCATCACCAGTGCGGCGACGAACTTCCCGTCGTCGATGCGCTGGTCAATCCGAACCGCCCGGACGACCTGTCGGGCCTCGGACATCTCGCCGCTGTCGGTCTCGTGTTCGTCACACTGGTTGCGGTGAACCGTGAATTGCGCGCACGCAATTTCTGGAGCGACGTTCGGCCCGAACCAAATCTGCTTGACGCGCTTCATCATGTGGCGCTCGGAACCGTTGCCGATGTGGCAGCACTGACCGGCCTCAACCGCGCCTTCGTCGCCAAGGGGCTGATCGCCCTGCGCCGCCGGGATCATGTCGGTCACACCGCGCTGATGGATGTGGCGCGGCTGAGCGGCCCACCGGAGGCGTGGCACCTTGGTTTCATGCTCGGGCCGCGCATCAATGCCGGCGGCCGCATCGGGCAGGCGGACCTCGGCGTGAGGCTGCTTCTGGAAGGCGATATTTCGGAAGCCGCGCGGATTGCCGCCGAACTCGATCGCCTCAACACCGAACGCCGCGTCATCGAGCAGATGGCCGAGGCGCAGGCCGAGGCCGAGGCGCTGGCGTCGCTTGGTCTCGACGACAAAGGTTCGGTGATCGTAACTGCGTCCGAGGGCTGGCATCCGGGCGTGGTCGGTCTTGTGGCGTCGCGGCTGAAAGAGAAGTTTTCACGTCCCGCATTCGCCATCGCGCTGGAGCCGGGCGGGATCGGCACCGGATCGGGCCGCTCCATTCCGGGCGTCGATCTTGGCAAGGTGGTGCGCGAAGCGGTGCACGAGGGAATTCTTCTGAAAGGCGGCGGCCACGCCATGGCGGCGGGCGTAACGCTGAAGAAAGAGCGGCTGGCGGAATTTCGTGCCTTCGTGGAATCCAAGCTTGCAGCGACGGTCGCAGACGCACGGCATGCCAACGAATTGTTCATCGATGGTGCGGTCAGTGCGCGTGCTGTGACAACGGACTTTGTTGCGACCATGAATCGTGCCGGTCCTTTCGGCGCAGGCAATCCGGAGCCGCTGATCGCATTGCCGTCACATCAACTGGTTTTCGCAGATGAGGTGGGGCAGTCGCATCTGCGCCTGCGTTTCAAGTCGGGCGACGGCGCGTTCGTCAACGGGATTGCGTTTCGCTCCATCGGCCAGAAGCTCGGCAATGCGCTGATCGAAAATCGCGGTCAGATGCTTCATGTGGCAGGATCGCTCACCGTCGACCGCTGGCAGGGCTCCGAGCGCGTGCAGATGCGTGTGACGGATGTGGCTGTGCCTGATCCGGGGCCTGCGGTGATCCGGTAGGACTCACGATCCCTGCCGCAGCCGCGCCAGCACCTTCAATCCGGCATAGCCGTCCGCGGGCAACAGTCCCACCTTGGTCTGGAAATCCTTCACCGCCTTCATGGTGTCGTTGCCGACGCGGCCATCGGTGCCGCCGGTATCGAAGCCTGCGTTGGTGAGACGTGTCTGCACTTCCTGCACCTCGGCGAGTGTCAGCGCGCGCTCCGATCCGGGGAAGGGCTGGATGAACGGTCCCGCCCCGAGAATGCGGTCGCCGAGATGCACGATGGCGAGTGCGTAGTTCATCGACGGGTTGTAGCTCTTCACCGCATAGAAGTTCGGGCCCAGCAGGAAAGCCGGACCGCCTTGCACCGGTATCCACAATTGCGCGGAATCGTTGGGACGCGGGAACGGCTGGCCGTCGGCCCGGGTCACGCCAGCCGCCGCCCATTGCGCGTAACTCTTTTTGCCGCTGCCGCCGGTCGCGCCCTTGACCTCATAGCCCCAGTGCTCGCCGCGACGATACTTGCCGCGGTTGACGAGATAGCGCGCACTGGAGCCGAGGGCATCGTCCGGCTTGCCGAACGGTGAAACGCGGCCATCGCCGTCATAGTCGAAGCCGACATTGAGCCAGACTTCCGGCATCCACTGGGTATGACCCATTGCGCCGGCCCATGAGCCGCGCATTTCCTCCGGCGTGCTCCAGTGCTTGTCGACGATGCGCAGCGCGTTGATCAGTTCCGTTTCCCAATAGGCCTTGCGACGAGGCTCGTTCCACGCCAGCGCGGCGAGCGAAGGAAATACCGGCCGCATATGGTTCTGCTGCACCAGCGGATCGCCGTACGCCGTCTCGACGCCCCACAGCGCCAGCAGCGTGCCACGTTCGACGCCAAAGTCCTTTTCGATCCGGGCAAACAGCGCGCTGTTCTTCTGAAGCGCGACCTTTCCGGCAGACAGACGCCAGTCCGAAACACGGCGGTTGATGTATTGCCAGAGCTGTTCGTTGAACTCCGGCTGCTTGCGCATCTTTTCGAACACGCTCATGTCCGGCTCGATCCGGGCGAGACAGCGGATATACGTGCCCTCGGAAATGCCGCGTGCCAGCGCGCGAGCGCGGAATCCTTCGCGCCATTGATCGAATCCGGGGGGCGTAGCGGCGAGTGCGCGAGTGGAACTCGCCATCAGTGCACCTGCGCCGAGCGCGGAACCGAGCAAGGTTCGTCGTGTGAGGGCGGGCGTGTTCCGAGAATCTTTTTGCGTCATGCAGCCAGTCTAGCGCGGCTTTGGTAGCTGGGCCAAAGGCCATTGTGCCGCGGATTCTGTCTGGGCATGATCTTGTCCGAAAACCGGTTCCCACTTTTCGGGACCATGCCTTCGTACCTAACGGCCTTCGCCTTCCTTTATGACGTGCGCGGGGAGATCCGCAGGCGGCAGGGCGTGCGCCATCGCAGGCGCTTCTGGTGGCGGCTGGATGTATTCGCGGCCACGGCCGCCGATCAGGCGCTCGTAGGAGGAAATCAGCGTGACGTAGGGGTTGACCCAAAGCCAGCCATCGCGCGTGAACACCTGCACGTCGAAATGCAGATGGTTTGTCGTTCCGCCGGGGCGATCCTGGTAGTTCGAGACCACGCCGATCTTTTCGCCTTCGGTGACGCGCCGTCCGTGAAGGACGCCATCGGCATCGAGGCGGGCCGGG